>CEUX01028716.1_pt1 | contig 17036 bp, 19 predicted proteins | sample 531361 | NCBI WGS metagenome assembly CEUX01 (sample SAMEA2622736, study PRJEB7988) | marine metagenome | isolation source: saline water (ENVO:00002010), including
AATGAAAAGACAAAAGAAATACTTGATTCGATGTGTTCAATCCACGAAATAAAATTTGAACAAAGACATTTACTAAAAGATTATGCAGGACAAAAGAATCATCTAAAAAATATGTGTACTGGTGATTACATATTTAATTTAGATGCAGATGAATTACCAAATAAATGGTTAGTAGAAAATATAAAATCTATATTAGCTTCGAATCCAACGATAGATTTGTATTGGGTGCCACGAGTTAACACGGTTACTGGATTGACTCAGGAACATATAAACAAGTGGGGTTGGCAAGTGAACGAAAAAGGTTGGGTAAACTTTCCTGATTATCAAGGTAGAATTTGGAGAAATCGTCCAAACATATTATGGAAGAATAAAGTACACGAAGTATTAACAGGATATAAAGAACACACATTTCTTCCACAAGAAGAAGAGTTTTGTTTTTATCACCCAAAAGACATAGATAGACAAGAAAAACAAAATGAGTTCTATGACACAATCTGATAAAATATTAAAAAAAGAATCACAATTTTTTAATCCACAGGCAAAAGTAATTGCAAATGTTGATAGGGTTATAGAATTTGTTGAAACAGGAAATACATCACCAATATTAATTGAGGTAGACCCAAGTAACGCTTGTAATCACGCTTGTAGTTTCTGTTGTTCCTCATATATTCATTTTGATAAGTTTAAAGGTACGGAGGCATTCTCAAGAGCGGTTATGCCAAGAGATATGTTAATGGGTTTGTGTAAAGACTTTGTCGATATGGGTGTTAGAGCAGTAAATTGGACTGGTGGTGGAGAACCTACTTTAAATAAACACCTTAAAGAGGCAATTGAGTATTGTGGAAAACATGGTATAAAAATGGGTATGTTTACTAATGGAACATTATTTGATAAGAGAGATTTATTTGAAACATTAGTTGATAATATGACTTGGGTAAGAATATCAGTAGACACAGGAACAAAAGAAACTTATGATAATATTAGAATACCAAAAGGTGGTGCAGATTGGGATAAAATGGCTTCTAATGTAGCAAAGTTAGTAGAGGTTAATAAATCTAAAGGTAACAAGATTGATATAGGTGTTGGTTATGTTATATCACCAGATACATATAAAGAAATAGTAGATTTTGCAAAGTTCTTCAAAGATTTTGATTTAACATATTGTCAGTATAAACCTGAAATTGTGATACGAGAAGATGGTGGGGAACAAAGAGATAGGGAATTTTGGATAAATGAAGTTCAACCACTATTAGATGAGGCCGAACAAATTTTAGGAGATAAATTTCAAATAAATGGATATAAATTCCAAGATTTAGAAACCGACAGAGAAAAATTTGGGAGAAATTATAAAAAATGTTTAGGTTCTCAAATATCACCTTGTATTGGTGCAGACGGACACATTTATGTATGTACTAATCATAGAGGTTGGAAACAATATAGTTATGGATGTTTATATGATGATAAGTCGTTTAAAGAAATTTGGAACGATATGCAATCAAGACATAAAGTTATGAATCAAATTGAGAATGTGGAATGTTTTAAAAATTGTACTAAATTATGTAAACCTCATGAGAGTAATAAAGCGGTTTGGGACATATATCAAAAATATAATAATTCAAATGACAGAGAAAAAGAAATATACATAAATGAACTATTTAAAAAATCTAATGAAACCATAAGAAAAATAAAACATACGGAATTTATATAATGAGGATAACTAATTTAGATACTTTATCTGCAATGTTAGATAGATTGATAACAGAGAATATAAAGAAATTCTTTTTTGAAAAAGATGGGTTAGATGATAAGATAGAACATCAAGTTAAAGTTATTGATGAATTAAAAGAAAAAATATCTAAACTTTTTCATGAGTGTTACAACAATGAAGAATATAATTATATATCAGAGAAGAGGACTTGGAAAGATGATGATGTTGTGGAGGATATAAGTGAATTAACTTATAATGATATTTTAGTTGGAGAATCTGATAGGGGAGTTTTGGGAGAAGTTACATCGGATGACACAAACATTGAACATTTAAAATTTCAGGCAAAAAGAATGAGAAAAGCAAATGAAGGTAGAGCTAAAAATAAAAATAACATTGATGAAAAATTTAAAAAAATAGTGGAAGGTAAATAATGAAAAGAATAGTTATTTGTCCAATATTCTGTGAATCACATTTTATTAAGTATCAAATACCTAATATAATTGATACAATAAATCCAGATATAATAATTTATAATGAGGGTTTATTTCCAGGAGCAACAGAAAGTAAAAAAGACTTAAATAAACAATGGTTAGATAAATATACTTTAGATGGTAAAAGAGGTTTTGATTATTTAGAATTAGAAAAAATAATTGAAGAATCTCAAAGTTTATATCCAGATGTAAAAATAATTTTAAATAAAATGGATTACAGTAGTGATATGAATTCAATAGATTGTTATATAAATGCGACTACTAATTTTGAAGAATTGGGTATAAAAATTGAAGAGGGTGATTGTATATTTCCATTTGAGGGGGATGTTTTTCATCACGAAAATTCAAAAGATGAGATAACAGGTTATATAAATCAGTTAGAACCAAATCAAGGATTTAAAACTCATTGGTTAGAATTTGTAGCAAATCAATTTTATGTTGAGAAAAAAACACTTTTGGAATTTCATCAATCAAGAAAAATATGTATAAAATTTGGTGATATGGATTTTTATAAACAAGTTTTGGGTAATTTTATAACTCAAAATTATGATATGTTGTTTCCGACTGAATTGATGACATACCACTACGCTTGGTGGAGACCAGGTAAATTTTTAGATTTAAGATGTGACCAACTTGAAAGACATCCAGGCTATTGGGAAAATTTTAGAGTTGCTATAGATATGGCTAATGAACTTAAACTAGAAGAGATTAACAATAGACCATCTGTTAGTACCAGTACAGATAATATTAATGTTTGGATTAAAAAAATAAATATAGAACACCCAAAACATATAAAGGAACATCCGTGTTATATTAAATTATGAAAAATGTAATAATATATAATCAAATAAAAACCACATATCATGGTGGAAAAAGATATACAGATGAAAAATTAATTAGATATCTTAATTGTCAAATAGATTGGAGTTTGAATTTAGGATGGAAAAAAGAAGATATTATAATTGGAACAAATTTTGATTTTGAGTATAAAGGAATTAAAAATTATAATTTAAAAAATATCTGTGAATATAGTGGTTTTAATAATTTTTGGTATGGTCCTTTAGAGTTGATGGAGAATGGTATATTAGATGATGATTTTTGGTTACACGACCACGATAGTTGGCAAAATACAAAGTTTGATTTTCCACAATTTAATGGTGAAATAGCTGGTTGTGAATATATAGGGACTCCACAATGGAATTGTGGTTCAATATATTTTAAAAAGACTTCTAAACCGATATTGGAATATATAGTCAGTTTAATGAAAAATAATCCAAAAGTTCCTGTGTCTAGTGATGAAGAGTGGATAGCTTTTTGTAGATTTGATGAACATAGTGAAATTAGAAATTATTTAAGTTCAATAAATACAACTTACAATTGTGGAGTAACACATCATAATCTTAGATATGATAAGGCAACAAAACCTATTCGTGTATTTTCATTTAAACCTGATAAAAAATCTGATTTTGATGTTGTCAAGAATAAGATTGATACAGATTTATTAAATATTTTTAAAAAACATAAACTACTTGGAGATAATAATATGAGCAATCCAAAAACTGCATTTTTAATATTTGGAACTGAAAGTTCTTCCACAAGATTTATAACCAATTGTTTTATAAAGGCTGGTTGTCAAGGAAGTTCAGACCACGACCAATCAATTGATTACGAAGACCCAACAGATGACAAGGTGGTTTGGAGAAGAAGTTTTCCACATAAATGGGACGACCCTGATAATTTTCCATATATAATTAAAGGTACAATAGGATGGCCAGATACAAATTCTATGTATGATAGATTGACAAATTTAGGATATGAGGTTAAAGTAATTGTATGTATGAGAGACTGGTTTGCATGTTCAAGGTCCGCAGTTGATATAGGATATAGACCACATACAAATACAATGGAAAAGGCATATGATAATTCTAAAGAATCATATAAAAGAATATTTTCATTTATCAATGACAAAAATTTAGATTATATGGTTATATCTTATGAATCATTAATTTCTTATAAAGAAAAATATTTAAATGAGATATTTAAAACTTTAGATTTGAATGAAGTTCAAGACCTTGATGTCAGAAATGAAAACGATAAGTATTATTTATAGGAGAATCAATTATGTTTGTTAAAATCAAAAAAATGATAAAAAAAATAAAGTATTGGTGGAAACTTAAAAAGATGAAATTTAAAGACCCATTCATTTACAAGTAAAGGATAGTATGAGAATATTAGGAATAAATTGTTTAAATCACGATGCAGCTGTCTCTGTTATAGAAGATGGTGATATAAAGTTTGCTGGTCACTCGGAAAGATATAGTCGTAAGAAAAATGACCCATTTTTGAATGATGGTATAATGGATGAAGCTCTATCTCACGGACAACCTGATGTGGTTGCATATTTTGAAAGGCCGTGGTTAAAGAAATCTCGTCAGTTATACGCTGGACAATACAATGAGGTATTTCAAACTTTCAATACACCAAAACAATATCTTAAACGGTGGTTAGGTGACACAGAGATTCAATATGTTCAACACCACGAAAGTCACGCTTCAGCTGGTTATTACACATCACCATTTGATGAAGCTTGTATTGTTGTGATTGATGCTATAGGTGAATGGGAAACCGTAACAATATGGTATGGTAATGATGATAAGTTAGAGAAAAGGTGGAGTCAGAAATATCCTAAATCTCTTGGATTGTTTTACTCAGCTATGACTCAAAGACTTGATTTAAAACCACAAGAGGATGAGTACATTTTAATGGGTATGGATGCTTGGGGTAATAGAGATGAGAGAATAAAGAACCAAATACACAATGATTTAGTTGAGAGTAATATTAATCTTCACAAAGGTTGTAGATGGTGGGATTTAGATTTTTATCCTGATGATGGTTCAGAACAATGGAAGTTTGACATAGCTTCAAATACACAATGGGTTGCTGAAGACGAGATTATGAAAATAATGAATAAGGCAAAAGAGATTGTACCTGAATCAAGAAACCTTGTGTTTATGGGTGGAGTCGCTCTTAATTGTGTAGCTAATGAAAAAATTGCTAAAGAATGGGATGACATTTGGATTATGCCTAATCCTGGTGATGCTGGTTCTTCACTTGGTTGTGCTGCTAGAGTATATGGTAAAAAGATTAACTGGGTACATACATTTCTTGGAACAGATATTAAAGGTAGTTATCCAGTGAAAAGAGCTTCTGATTTGTTATTGAAAAATGAATTGATAGGTATTGCTAGTGGAAGAGCTGAGTTTGGACCAAGAGCATTGGGTAATCGTTCTTTAATTGCAGACCCAAGAGGTAATGACATAAAAGATAGGATGAATGTGATTAAGAAAAGACAAAAGTTTAGACCATTTGCTCCATCGGTATTGGAGGAATACGCTCACGAGATATTTGAACTACCAGTTAAGAGAGCATCATATATGCAATTCACAGCTAAATGTAAGTTTCCTGATAAGTATCCTGCGATATGTCATGTTGATGGAACTTCAAGAGTTCAGACAATCAACAGAAAAGAGAATCCTGGATACTATGATATGATTAAAAGGTTTTATGATAAGACTGGATGTCCTATGGTTTTAAATACAAGTTTAAATATTAAAGGACAACCGATTGTAAATACAAAACAAGATGGTAAAGATTTTGAGAAACATTATAATGTTAAAGTTTTAAGTTAGGAGGAATGTAATGAAAATATTTTCTATAGGATGTAGTTGGAACGAAAGTTGGCCAGATTTTATAAGTGATGAAAAAAATGTCACAAAAGTTGCAATGCACGGAAAAGGTATAAAAGAAATATACAATGAGATGTTAAATCACAATTTAAAAGAATACGATTATGTTGTAGTACAACTACCAACACCAATTCGTTCTTTTAGATATCCTGAATTAGCAGGTGTCGCAACAAGGGCATATCATATTAATTTTGTAGATAGTTTTAGAGAGGTTGGTGAAGATGTTGCATGTAATAATCTTTTAAATTCTTATAAAGATGATATAATGTTAATTAATTCTTTACATCATAATGTCATCACATTTTTATACAACACTGGTGGTTATCCATTGAGACACCCTTTTGATTTTGGTGAAAACATTGATTATCATTTTGTTGAATTTTTTAAAGAAAATAATTTAAAATATGTTTATCTTTCATTTGAAAGTATTCCCGGACATTGTAGACACGAGGAAGAATGGGATGACCCAGAGTTTAAGGATTATGTACAAAAAAGTGTCAAAAGAATGTTAGATATGCACGGAACTGCAGATGAAAAATGGGTATGGCACCATCCAGACAATGTTATGATATTTGATGCACATCCAAGTGAAAAATCTAATTTAGTTGCTGCTAAAAAAATAGAGGAGTTTATAGATGGATAATTTACATGAAAAAATAAGTATAGTTTCAACAGCACCATCAAGATTATTTTATGATGAAAATCATGGTTTGTGGGAGGGTATACAAAAATATTACCCTAATGTAAATTTTTATTTTTATCATGAAAATTCTTTTGAGAAAAAACAAACAGGTGAATTTATAGATTTTGAAAAAATAGGTGTACCTAAAAATTATCATGAGTTTGATTTATTCGAATTGTATGAGGGTTTGGATGAATTTTTAAAAACCTCAAAATTTAATATTTGTGATAAATTGGAGGGTGCTCCAGGAACTAATGAATATTGGATTAAAAATTCTATTTATTGGTTTAGAAAAACACCAGCAATCTATCACGCTTCTCGAATATGTAAAACTCCACTTTTATTATTTTTAGACGCAGACAGTAACATAACTCCATTAGGTTCTGGAAATGTAGATGAATATACAATCGATGAAAACTATATAAATTTTGCTTTGAGTCATGATGTATTGTCAAGACACAGAAAACCAATGCATACTGAAACTGGACACATTGTATTCAATTTAGAAAAAAGAGGACAAGAATTTGTAGATAATTTTTATAATTATTATATCAATGGAAACGCATTCGAAGAGGAACGATGGGATGATTGTTGGATATTTGATACCCTTACAGAAAAACTCAATGTGTCTAATGGTCCTTTATCTGTTGCAACTGGAGCTCCACATGATTTTGAATGTATAGTAGACCATAATAAAGGGATGTGGCATAAAATTAGAACCAGTAGAGGAGGGGGATTATAATTGAAAATAGGAATAATTGGATTAGGTGTTGTTGGTGAAGCTTGTAAAAAAGGTTTTGAAAAAAATGGATACGAAGTTTTAGTTCATGATATAAAATTAAAAACAAAAGTAAGTGATGTTTTAGATACTGATGTATGTTTTATATCAGTTCCCACTCCATCACATAAAAGTGGTGAGTGTGATACCAGTATAGTAGAAAATGTTATTGGTGAATTGAATGATATATCTTATAATGGTTTAATAGCTATAAAATCTACGGTTGAACCAGGTACAACAAATAAAATGATTAAACTTTATCCGAATAGAAAATTTGCATTTGTTCCTGAATTTTTGAGAGAAAGATGTGCAGAAGATGACTTTGTTAACAATCATGATTTGTGTGTGATAGGAACTTCTTCAGATAAAATTTTTAATTTAATAAAAGAATTACATGGTGATTACCCAAGTAGATTTATCAAGGTATCTGAAACAGAGGCAGAGTTATGTAAATACTTTAACAATTCTTATAATGCAACATTAGTTACATTTGCAAATAGTTTTTATGAATTATGTAAAAATATGAATGTCAATTATGATAATATAAAAAACACAATGATTAATAGAAATAATATATCTAATAATTATTTAGATTGTAACGAAAATTTAAGAGGTTTTGGTGGTATGTGTTTACCAAAAGATGTAAATGCACTCAACTATTTATCTAAAAAATTAGGATTGGGTATAGAATTTTTTAAAAATTTATTAAAAGAAAATAAAAAATATGAAACAACAGTATTTAAAGGAATGAGAAAATGATAGCATTTGTTACAGGAGCTGCAGGTTTTTTAGGCTCTCATCTATGTGATGAATTATTAGAAAGAGGATACAGAGTTATAGGTGTTGATAATTTTTTTAGAGGTAAGGAAGAAAATCTTCCATCACATCCAAACTTTACCTTTTTTGAAGTTGATTTAACAAAAAAGGGTTGTATAAAAGAATTAATTTATGCATATAATCCTGAAATATTATTTCATTATGCTGCCATAAATGGTACAGAATATTTTTATGATATTCCTACAAAGGTATTTAATGATAATATAGAAATAACAAAAAATGTGTTAAATGATGTTAAAGGTTCTAGTGTTAAAAAGGTTGTCTATACTTCTACATCAGAAGTTTATGGTGATAATCCACCACTACCAACACCAGAGAGTCATATGATACAATTGAATGTATTTTCTGATAGAGACAGTTACGCATCTTCAAAGGCAATAGGAGAATTTTATGTAAAATACTATTGTCAAGAATATGAAATCGATTATTTAATATTAAGACCATTTAACACATACGGACCAAGAATGGACAATACGAAATATGGTCAAGTTGTACCTGAATTTTTCAGAAAATTAGATGATGATGAATTTACCATCATAGGTGATGGGACACAAACAAGAAGTTTTTGTTATGTGGACGACCATAAAAGATTGTCAGTTATGTTAAGTGAAAAAGTTTCGAATGATGTTATCAATATTGGAAATGATGAACAGGTAACTATTTTAGAATTAGCAAAAAAAATTCATAATTTATGTGGTAAGGAATTTAAACCTAAATTTTTACCTCCAAGAGATTATGACACTCAAAGAAGACAACCTGACATTAAAAAAATAAATGCTTGTTTTTCTGATTATAATTTTGTAAGTTTAAATAATGGTTTAAAGGAAATGATGTGAAAAAAGAATTTTTAGATTTAGGTAAACAACCAATAGCAAATAAATTTTTAAATGAAGGAGAATTTGACAATGAATTTTTCTTTAATTTAAAGGCAACATTTGATGAAGAAACTAAATTAGTTTCTTTAAGTGAATTTGTAAAACCAGAAATGATGTTCAATGGTGATTATACATACCACGCATCAATGTCGGACACGATGAAAAATCATTTCAAAACATTAGCTGAAAATTTACAAAAAGAATTTAGACCTGTTAATGTTTTAGAAATAGGTTCAAATGATGGAATATTTGTTAGACATTTTAATCCTGATACAACAATAGCAGTAGAACCTTGTGACAATTTTGCTGATATGACTTTTGACATGGGTTATAATACTTATAATTCTTTTTGGGATAATGAATTATCAAAGTTAATTAAACAAGATTATGGAACTATGGATTTAATATATTCTGCAAATTGTATATGTCATGTTCAAGATTTAGACGACACATTTACAGCTGTGGGACAATTGTTATCCGAAGATGGTATCTTTGTATTTGAAGACCCTTCACTTTTAAGAATGATGGAAAGAGGTTCTTACGACCAATTATATGATGAACATGCACATATATTTTCAGTAATAGCACTAAACAATTTATTAGGTAAAAATGGGTTAGAAATTTTTAGAGTTGATAATTTAAATGTTCATGGTGGTTCTAACAGAATATACGCAAAATTAAAAAGTAATCTTCATCAAGAAATTGAACCATCAGTTGAAAATAATATCATTGAAGAGAAATCATTTGGATTAGATAGATTTGAAACTTATGAGGTATTTTCAGATAGAGTTAAAAAATCAAAAGATGATTTAATATCCACATTAAAAAAATTAAAAGAGGATGGTAAAAAAGTCATTGCCTATGGTGCAGCATCAAAAGTCACAACTGTGTTTAACTATTGTGGGATAGACGAATCATTGGTAGAGTACATAACAGATACCACACCAAGTAAGATAGGAAAGTATCAACCAGGAACACATATACCAATTATGTCACCTGATGATGGATTTGATGAAACAGTTGATGTTGCTTATTTGGGAGCTTGGAATTTTAAAACTGAAATAATGAATAAAGAAATAGATTACTTGTCAAGGGGTGGTAAATTTATTACTCACATTCCACAAGTTATGATATTTTCATAGGAGAATTTATGAATTTTCACGAAGATGATAGAGCTCAAAGATTGTTTGACATATTTCCAAAAGTAAATGGACAAATAAATGTTTCGTATGTCAATTCTACTGAACATATAGTAGCTTGGCACAAACACAATATTCAGTCTGATTATTGGACTTGTTTGAAAGGTTCATTTAAAGTTGGTATGGCCATTCCAAATGGAGATGGAACATATGAAGTAAAATGGGAATATTTATCAGATAAGAATCCTAGAGTTATAGAGATGGTTCCTGGAGTTTATCACGGATATAAAGCATTAGAACCAAATTCTATTTTATTATATTATTTAACAGAGAAATGGACACCTGATGATGAGGAAAAAGTTTCACCTGGATATTTTGGAGAAAAATGGGAGACAGAAAATAAATGAATAATACAACTTTAAATGATGTTTTATTTTATAATATGAGAACTGTTATAGAAAATAATGGTAATTTAGTTCCAATAGAATCTAATTATGATATACCATTTCCAATGAAAAGAATATTTCATGTGTATGGAGTTAGAGACACGGATGTAAGAGGACAACACGCACATTATAAAACGAAACAATTGTTAATATGTGTTAGTGGTAAGATTGAAGTTTTATGTGATGATGGTAAAGAGAGCAGAAAATATCTATTGGAATCACCACAACAAGGACTCTTAGTTCCTGAAATGATATGGGATGAACAGAGATATTTGTCTGAAGATTCAGTTCTTTTAGTTATAGCTAACACTAAATATGAATTAGATGATTACATTCACAACTATGATGATTTTAAAAAATTAAAAGAAAATGAAAATAACGAGAACAGATAAACCATTTCCAGTTGTTTCAATAGATGATTTTATTCCATCGGAGTCTATGGTTAGGGCTGCATCTGAGAGTTTTAACGATGTGGATGAATGGGTAAAATATGGTGGTGGTGACGGCCAAGTACAATATTGTTCTAAATTGGGTAGAGAAAATATCCCAATACCATCACTACTCTTGTTAGATTATATATCAACATATTTTGACCCTGATAAAGTATTCGGACTTACAGATAATTCATTTCCTGACTTATCCCATTATGGTGGTGGTATGATGATTACACCTAATTCAAATAATGAGGGTGGTTATCTTGGAATGCATGTAGATGCTACAACTCACGGATTACATCAGAATTGGAAGAGAGAGTATAGTGCGATACTTTGTTTATCAGAGGAATATGATTCTTCTTTTGATTTAAGAGTTCATAATGGAAAAGAACATGGAACAATACCATACAAATTTAATAGATTAAATGTATTCAAATGTTCAAGTAACTCGTGGCACGGATTACCAGAAATAACAAAAGGTATGGATAGAAAAACACTTGGTGTTATGTATTGGTCAATAATGACAGAAGAGGATAAAAAAACTGCTATCAAAGCTAAGTTTAACAATGACTTGGAGTTCAAGTGAAAAAAATATTGATGTCAGGTGGAAATGGAAGTTTTGCAAAACAATTGTTAAAGGTAAACAATAAGTTTGATATAATTGCACCATCTAAAAAGGAAATGGATATTACCAAAATAGAGGATGTAGATTTTGGTGTAGGTTATTACAAACCTGATTATTTCATTCACTCTGGTGCATTTGTTAGACCAATGAAACTTCACAATACAAATCCTGAAAAAAGTATTAAGACAAATATAATTGGAACTTCAAATGTTGTTTTAACTTGTATCAAGCACAAAATTAAATTAATTTACATATCTACTGATTATGTTTATCCAGGTGACAATGGAAATTATAAAGAAACAGATTCATTGTTACCTATAAATAAATATGCTTGGTCTAAATTAGGTGGAGAGTGTGCAGTTAGGTTGTATGATAATTCACTGATATTGAGAATATCTATGACAAATAAACCATTTCCACATAAGAAAGCTCTTGTAGATTGTTATCGAAGTATTTTGTTTGATGAAGAAGCTTCTAAAATAACATTAAATCTTCTTGACGAATTTGGTGTTATTAATGTTGGTGGTGAATCTAAATCTATTTATGAGTTTGTCAAATCTTATGAACCAAAAATTGAAAAAATTTATTTAAATGATATCAAAGATGTTGATATGCCATCTAATCTTACAATGAATACAAAAAAAATGAAAGACACTTTAGGTAAATGAAAATAGGAATATGTGCTTCAAAATATGTTGGATATGAATTACTAAAATTTATTTTTAATTTTGGTGGTGTGTCATTTGTAATTGTTAATAAAGATGATAACTATAAAGATAAAATAAGTGAATTATGTAAACATCATAATGTTGAGTGTTATGATATTGATGTAAATAGTGATGAATTTATATCTTTAAATAAAAAATATAACATAGATTTAGTTTTTATGTTGTGGTTTCCAACCATTGTTAAAAAATTATCATTAAATTCTGTTAATAGTGGATTTATAAATTTACATCCAAGCTATATACCCTGGAATAGAGGAATGCACCCATACTATTGGTCTATAGTTGATGGTTCTGTTGCAGGGACAACAATTCATTTTATAGATGAAAATATAGATGAGGGCGAAATATTATTTCAAAAGAAAATAGATGTATCTATAACAGACACTGGTGAATCTCTTTATGAAAAGAACATAAATGAAACTATCAGTTTGTTTAAAGAAAATTATTTAAATATTTTAAATTCAAATTATGAACTAAAAAAAGTTGATAATTCTAAAGGTTCATTTCACTTATCAAAAGATATAGAAAAACACTCAAAAATAGATTTAAATAAAAAATACAAAGCTATCGATTTAATTAATATAATGAGAGCAAGAAGTTTTAAAAATGGTGACTCTTCACACTTTACACATAACGGAAAAAAATATAAAATAAATGTAGATATAAATGAAATTTAATTACGACATAAAAAAATATAACTTCAATAAATTAGTATCTGATATATTGGAAGTTGATGATTTAACGAAACTTCATAAAGTTTGTTATGATGATGGATTTAAAAGAAAAAATTATTTACAAAAAATAGGAAAATCTTTACAATCTACAATTTTTCATAAAAAGTTCTATGAAAATTCAAAAAGATTTAGTATATTATATAATAAATTTATTAAAGAGGTTATATGTCCATTGTATGATGAAGATATATTATATCAATCCATACCAACTTTTAGAATACAGGCACCCGAGAGTGTATCTGTCATCGGATTAGACCATAACAAAAATTCTAAAAATATGGGAATAGAGGGTTTACATAGGGATAAAGACTATAACCACTCAGATAAGGAAATGAATTATTTTTTACCATTTGTTGACACTGATAAATATAATACTATATGGGCTGAGAGTCAACCTGATAAAGCGGACTATTCTCCATTTTTGTTAAAATATGGTGAAGTCAAAAAATGGAATGGTGCCACTTTAATGCACGGAAACATTGTAAATAAAAGTAAAAGAACAAGAGTTAGTATAGATTTTAGAGTTATACCATTAAGTGATTTTGAAGATAATGAGGTATCAACTTTAACTCAAAAAATACCATTTAAAATAGGAGGTTATTGGTCAAAGATATGAAAAGAATATTAGATATGGCTGGTCCTGATATAACTCAACATGAAATAGATACAGTTATTGATGCAATGGAAAATGGTTGGTACGAAAAACCATATTACTATGTAGAAAAATTTCAGAAAGAATTTGCTAAATATCATAACAGAAAGTTTGCAATAATGACACCTAATTGTACAACTGCTATTCATCTGTTATTAAGTTGTCTTAATATATGTGAAGAGGATGAAGTTATAGTACCAGAATGTACTTGGATAGCATCAGTTGCACCTGTGACATATCTTAAAGCAAAACCAGTGTTTTGTGATATAGATAAAGACAATTGGTGTTCAGACCCAAAATCAATTGAGGCAAACATTACAAATAAAACGAAGGCAATCATAGTTGTAGACTTATTTGGTAATATGCCACATATGGATGAAATAATAAAAATATCAAAAAAATACAACATACCTCTCATTGAAGATGCAGCTGAATCTCTTGGTTCTAAATATAAAGGAAAAAGAGCTGGTAAATTTGGAATAGGGTCAGTTTTCAGTTTTCACAGGACTAAAACATTAACCACTGGAGAGGGTGGAATGTTATTAGTTGATGATGAAGAGTTGTATAAAAATTGTATGATATGGAGAGACCACGGCAGAGATGGTGCACTACCACCACATATGAGAAATCCAAATCAAAAGATGTATTTTAATGAACATGTCACTTTCAAATATATGCCATTTAATTTACAGGCGGCTGTTGGATATGCACAATTTGAAAGAATAGATGAATTGGTTGGTAGAAAAAAACATCAATTAGAATTTTATAGAAATGAATTATCATCTGTAGATGATTTGACATTCAATGAACAATCAGATGTAGTTGATAATGGTGCTTGGATTACATCAATGGTTATTGGTAAGTCACATAAAATTGATAAAGAAACTTTTATAGAAAAAATGTCTAAACTTGATATACCAATAAGACCATTTTTTTATCCTTTGTCAATGTTACCACCATTTAACATAGAAAAAAATAAACGCAAAAATCCCGTCAGTTATGATGTGTCAGATAGGGGTGTTAATTTACCAGGTTCAGCTAGACTAACGAATGATGATATGAAATTCATTTGTGATGGTATAAAAAAGGTTTTAAAATGATACAATTATTTAAAGTTAATAATCACAACATAGACACTTCTGAATTTTCTAATTTATTACACGACAATGTGGTTGAGGAGTTTGAAAAAACAATAGCTAATTATGTTGGTGCTAAATATGCGTGTTCAATTAATAGTGCAACCAATGCTATATTCTTGTCTTTATTAAATAAAGATGTAGTGGTTAACTTACCAAGTATGATTCCACCAGTGGTTGCTAACGCTGTTGTGACAAGTGGAAACACCATTAATTTTGTTGATGATACTGAATGGGTGGGAGACTCTTATATCTTACATAAGTTTGATGATTATAAGATTGTAGATTCAGCTCAGAAATTAGAGGAAAATCAATTTGAAAAAGAATGTAATCCTGAAGACTTGATGTTGTTTAGTTTTTATCCTACAAAACCTCTGGGTGGTTCAGATGGTGGAATGATTGTTACGGATGATTATGAAAAGTATAAATGGTTTAAGTCAGCTGTATTAAATGGTATGTCATATGCTCATAACAATTGGGAAAGAAAAATATCTTTTCCAGGTTACAAAATGTATATGAACTCTATCCAAGCTCAAATATGTTTGAATAATTTTAAAACATTTGAAGAAAAAATGTCGTCTTTACAAAATTTAGTTGATATATATAATAGAGAATTAGGTTATAAAAATTCAAGTTCACATCTATACAGAATAGAGGTTACAGATAATCAAAAGTTTATCAACAAAATGAAAAAGAACAACATAGTTTGTGGAGTTCATTATTCTGCTCTTCATTTAAATTCAGTATATAACAATGGGATTGATTTTAATTGTCCTAAATCCAAAATTATGCAGTCAAGAACTGTCAGTTTACCTATGAACGAGGAATTAAGTAACAAACAAATAAATTTTATTATTAATAAAGTCAGGGAGATAGTATGAGTTTTAAACAAATAAATGGTGTAATAGACAGAACCACAACAGATGGTTGGGCAGGTTATCCAAACGATTTTTTAGAGTTTTTATATAACAGAGTTATAGATAAAAAACCAAATACCATTTTGGAATTTGGAACTGGATGGGGATATACAACCATAGCTTTAGCTCAAGGATTAAATGATTCAGAAAATTATAATGGGATGATATACACATACGACCATTTTATTGATGATTATGATGGAACTTGGACTAATAATCAACCATCAGTAAAAAATAATTTACGAATGTTTGGGGTAGATAATTATGTAAAAACACATTCAATGAATATATTTGAGTGGTTTAATAATCCATTTAATTTTGAATTGGCATTCATTGACCTACATAACAATGGGGATACATTGAATAAAGTATTTAATCAAGAATTTTTTAAACAATCTGTAAAAAATGGTGCAGAAATATTATTTTGTGGTGGTTCTGAACTTAGAGACGAAATAAATGTCATAAGGAATGAAAGAAAGATATCATCAGTTGATTGTGAAATAGAATGTGTTTTTGGTGGTTCTTCACCTGAAAACCCAAAAGGAATGAAAAGTTGTATTGCAAAAATAGTGAGGTATTAAAATGAAAAATAAAAAACTAGCAGTTATTGTATGTGGGTGGCATTATCCTGCATACTTTTATAAACAATTAATTAGTCAGAAAAAACCAAAAGGTTGGGATATAGATTATTTCTGTGTGTCACATAGAGACCCAAAATATGCTATTGGAGAAAAAGATATATCTAAAGATTCTGATGATTTATATAAAAAACTTGATTACTTTTATTATAAAGATATAGCAACTATAAAATCTATTAAAGATGATGGTTGGATTTATATGGAAAAACCAAACACTTTGGGTGATTGGGGAGTTTTTAATCAGTGGATAGATGATTACGATTACAAAGATTACGATATGGTATTTCTTTCAGGAGATGATAATTTTTTCATAAGAGATGATTTATTTGAATCAGTTTTAGGAGGTAATTTTGAAACTTGGTTTAGTAATGGTGATGTAGGAAATCATGTAGTATCAGAAGTTCCATACGATGATGATTGGTTAGTTTTATCTCATTCAATACACAGAGGTAGAGGTGTTTTGAGAGGTT
>CEUX01055997.1_pt1 | contig 17022 bp, 19 predicted proteins | sample 531361 | NCBI WGS metagenome assembly CEUX01 (sample SAMEA2622736, study PRJEB7988) | marine metagenome | isolation source: saline water (ENVO:00002010), including
GAGTGCCTGATATACTTATTTTTGAGCCATCTAACAACGATAAATACCATGCTTTAATGGTAGAGCTTAAAGTAAAGGGAAACTACCCTACAAAAGAACAGAAAGAATGGATAGCTAAACTAAATGCAAGAAATTATAAAGCAGTTGTCTGTAGGTCGTTAGATGAATTTATAGAAATAATAAACGCATATAAAAATGAGACCATTTAGATTTTATAAAAATATAAGGAAACCAAACCACACTATATTTACGCACTGCTTTGTATTCTTTGTGGATGATGGTATAAACGAAAAAACCTATATAATGCGGGATATGTATACAGACTTTGAGGATATTGATTATGACCATTATATAGATATTAAGGTAATGGAATTGCACAAGAAATATAAAAGTAATGTAAAAATAGAGGGTAGTAAACTTGGATTATGGGAATATGAGCAGTTATTAGAACTTGGCGTACCTAAATTGTGAAGATATTAAACAAATATATAAGCAAAAACTATACCAACTTATTAAATATAAGTAAAAAAATTACGTCTAGTGCCTTCCCTGATTACGAAGATTTGTTGCACGATGTAATCAGCGATTTGTATAATAAGGATGAGTGTTTAATAAATGGTTTAATAGAACGTAAAGAGTTGGCGTACTATATAATAAAAATGATGGTAAATCAATACCATTCTAATACGTCACCTTTTTACAGTAAATATAAAAAATACTATACTATAAATAAACAATATTTAAAAGAATATATATTTAATTATAAAGACTGGCAGAATCGTGGTAAAACGTTAGACGAATTAATATTAAACGAAAAGCGCTTAAAATGGATAGATGATATGTTAAAAAACCTAAGATGGTTTGACGCTTCTGTATTTAAAGTGTACTTTGCTGAGGGTCATAGTTTATCATCCTTAGAAAAGGCTACTAAGATAAACAGAAACACTCTTGGGAAATCAATAAGAATAGTAAAAAAGTATTTAAAAAATGAAAGACAAAAAAATTAAACAATTAAAAACAATAAAAGATAATTATTTAAAAACAGGAGACGCTAAACAATTCAAGGAGTCTATAAAAAACTTACCTCCTGAGATGTTAGAGTTATTTAATGCTGCTCTAAAAACAGTTAAAGATGGGAAAAAAGAATAAAGGGCTGGGTGATATGATAGACTCTATCACCACCAAAACAGGGATAAAATCTGTTGTAAATAAAATAAGTGAAGTTACAGGAATACCGTGTAACTGTGAAGAAAATCGTAAAAAACTGAATCAAATGTTCCCAAACTTTAGGAACATAAGACAATTCACAGAAGATGAGATAAAGATTTACGAAGAGGTTTTTCCTACTACAAATAGTGGATTACTCACGCCTGGTGAAAAAACTGTAATATCGGCTTTATACCATAGTGTATTTGGAGAACCCCCACAATGGAAAAGCTGTAGCCCTTGCAATAAGCAAATAATAAAAAACCTTAAAAGGGTTTATGAAAAGTCCTGTAAAGTATGAAAAAGAAAGTATGGAGGTTTACCCCTAACAAAAAGAAAAGTCACGGTAGACACAAGAAAAGCAGGTCCTCTTTTAATAAGAGTAGTAAAAACTATGTAAAGAAATATAAAGGACAGGGAAGATGAGAAACCATACTAAAGTATATATGACTTTTTTTTACTTAGATGAAAGCGACTACATAGCCTGCGAAATGAACTGCGGTTCTGAGGCTGTTGACGTTCATCATATACAAGCCAGAAAATTAGGAGGCTCAAAATGTATGGACTATATAGAGAATTTAAGCGCTTTGTGTAGAGATTGTCACAACCTTGCAGAAACAGATAAAGAGTTTAATGTTTATGTAAGAATAAGGCATTTAGAATTAATCAATAAATATTTATATGAAAATTACATTAATAAAAATAAACAGTCTTAAACCAGCTGAGTACAATCCAAGACAGATTAGTAATAAGCAATACGAGGATTTAAAAGCGTCTATGGAAAAGTTTGGATGTGTAGACCCTATTATAATAAACATCAATCCTGAAAGGCTATATACTGTAATCGGAGGTCATCAACGTTTAAAAGTGCTACAAGATTTAGGAGCAGAGAAAGTGCCTACAGTAAGCGTAAACCTAAGCGAAGAAGATGAAAGAGAGTTAAATGTAAGGCTAAATAAGAATGGTGGAGACTGGGATATGGATTTACTAAGTAACTTTGATATAGTAGATTTAAAGGAATGGGGATTTAAAGATATTGAATTAGGCTTTAATATAGACAAAATAGATGAAGATAAAGATATAACAATAACAATAAAAGAAAAAGATACCATTACTGCTAATGAATTATATGAAGATTTAAAAGCAAAAGGGTATAAAGTAACTATAAAATAAATTTAATAAAATGAGCAAAAAAGAACACATAAAGAAAAAAATGTTATTAGAGAGTTTAGAAAACTCGTTAGGAATAGTATCTACTGCTTGTGGTAAAGTCAATGTAAGTAGAAGTAGTTTCTATAAATGGTACAAAGAGGATGAAGATTTCAGAAAGAAAGTAAACGAAATAGATAACGTTAAACTAGACTTCGTTGAGAGCCAGTTATTTAAGAACATACAAAACCTAAAGGAAAAGAGTATCATATTCTATCTACAACATAAAGGGCATAAAAGAGGGTATATACAAAAGCAAAATATAAACCTTACTTCAAATGAAGAAGAAATAAAAAAGATAGAAATTGAAATCGTTAAACCTACAGGGAACAGTAGTTCTGGAAAAGAATCTTAACGCTACCACTAGAATCGTTGTAAATCAAGGTGGTACAAGAAGTAGTAAGACCTATTCCATAGCTCAATTAATAATCCTTAAAGCACTACAGGAGCAGGGTAAGGTATATACAATATGTAGAAAGACTTTACCTGCTCTTAAATCTTCTGCCTATAGGGATTTTTTTAGCATACTAGAACATCATAATCTATACAATCCTAACAAACATAATAAGTCAGAACTTACTTATAAGCTCAATAATAACCTAATAGAGTTCATATCTGTCGATATGCCAGACAAGGTCAGAGGTAGGCAGAGACACATTCTATGGATGAACGAGGCAACGGAGTTCAGTATGGAAGATTTCGTTCAGTTGTCGCTTAGATGTACTGAGAATATCTATTTAGACTTTAATCCATCAGACCCTTATTCTTGGATATACGACAGGGTAATGAACAGGGATGATTGTACTTTTATTAAGTCTACCTATTTAGACAATCCCTTTTTACCTGAAGAAACAATTAAGGAGATAGAAAGGCTAAGAAGTCTAGACAGTAATTACTGGACTATATACGGACTTGGAGATATGGCTCAACCCACAGAAACTATATTCAGGCAGTTTGAGATAGCTAACGAAGTACCTAAAAATGCTAATCTAATTTCTTTAGGCATGGACTTTGGTTATTCTAATGACCCTACAGCAATAGTGGAGGTTTATAAATTAAATGATGATTTATATATAAACGAACTATTATATAGTAAAGGATTAACGAATCAAGATATTGCTTTAAAACTAAGGGAATTAAACGTAGGGAATAGAACAGAAATAGTATACGACTCAGCAGAGCCGAAGAGCGGAGAAGAACTTAGACGTATGGGATTCTTAATGTTTCCCGCTAAAAAGGGTGCTGATTCTATTAATATGGGTATAGACGTTTTAAGACGTTTTAAGCTACATATAACTAAGAATAGTATAAATGCTTTAAATGAGTTTAAATACTACAAATGGCTTACGGATAAGAACGGACACATAGTAAACAAACCCGCTACTAACCAAGCGGACCACCTAATAGACGCAGTGAGATACGTTGCTTTAAATAAATTAATGACTAACTACAGTGGCAAATACTACATATTATAAACGATTATTAACTTTTTATATATACTATTAAAATGGCAAAAGAAGAAATAACAATAGAAGTACCACAGGACTGGAACTCAATAAGTATAGAGATGTATCGCAAGTTCCAAGACGTAAAGGAAAAAAGATTACCGCAAGACGAACATAATTTAGAATGCATATCTATAATGTGCGGTATTAGTAAGGACGTGATGAACAGAATGGGTTATAAGGATATAAACAAAATAGCCAAAGAGTTGATGGCATTATTAAAGGAAGAACCTAATACTGATGAGTTACAAAAAAAGGTAGAGTGGAATGGTGTTAAGTACGGTATAATACCCAACCTTTCTGAAATAAGTCTAGGGGAATATGTAGATATTGAGAGCTACTGTAAGAACGCTCAAGAAAACTTACATAAAATTATGAGCGTATTATATAGACCTATTGTTAAAGAAACTAAAACTAGATATAGTATAGAACCTTACTCACCTAGTGAAGAACTAGAAAAGGAATTTTTAAAGTTTCCAGCTATGCCATCTATAGCTGCTTTAAATTTTTTTTTTTGTTTAGGCAGAACACTATCGATAGGTTTGGTCAGATATTCGAGAAGTCAACGGAAGAAGATTCAGAAGAGCAAAGCCAAGCGAACCTGAGTAGTAAATGGGGGTGGTATAGCGTAATTTTTCAGCTCTGCCTAGATGATATAACGAAACTAAAAGAAGTAACAAATATGGAGCTATATATGGTACTGACTTATTTGTCATACCAGCAGGACAAAACAAGCACACAAAAAAACAACTATGGTAACATTTAATAACATAATATCAATATTTAATAATATAGCTACTAATCATTATTTAATAAACTCTTTTCATTCAGGATTTTTAGATGAAGTAGATATAAACAAACTAGACTTGTCAGACTTCCCTATACTATACTGCGAGCCTGGTACTGCTACTATAGAACAAGGTGTATTAACATACTCAACTACTATATTTGTTTTAGACCTTTTAAAAGAAGATTTAACAAACAGGAATACAGTATGGACCAACACTCTACAAATCACTCAAGATATAATTTCTGAATTTAAACAAAACTTATCAATCCAAACTTCAGGAAGTGATAGTGGTAAAAAAATTAGCTGGGTAGATGGTGAGGTCGTTTTAGAAACACCTATTACTTGCGACCCATTTACTGCTCGTTTTGCTAACATTTTAACGGGATGGAATAGCACCTTATCAATACAAGTAAATAATACTAACGACCTTTGTAACGCTCCTATAGAGCCTTCAGATTATAACCCTAATACATAATGGCTATACAATTAAAATTAAGAGGACCTGATGGTAAATTCGTAAAAGGCGATGTGAAGCACTTAGAAAAGGCTATTACTAAGTTCGGCTCAAACTTAATTAAAGACGGTAGGAAGATACTTCATAAAAGCAAAAAGACGACACAGGCTAACACATTATACAACGAATATCATTACACAATGAAAAGCACAAGTAGTACGATTAGTCTAGGACTTGAGTTTGGGAAGGCGGAGTCTTATTGGCAATTTGTAGACGAAGGGGTAGAGGGTACTGGTAGCGCTGAGGGAAGGAGTAAAACAACGGGTCAATTTACAAGAGGTAGAGGTAGTGGGTTTAAGTTTGATAAGTCTTTCGATAATCCTAAAGGTAAATTAGTAAACGCTTTAAGAGACTGGATTAAAAACAAACCTATAGGACTGGGTGACAAATCAGACCTTAGCCTGGCTTACGCTATGGGTTATACAATAAGAAGAAGGGGTTTAGAGCGTACTATGTTTGTTAGTAGACCAATAGAGATTCATTCTAAAAAGTTGCCTAACGAAGTCACTGAGGCGTTCTTATTAGACCTTGAAAGCTTGGTAGGCAAACTACCTAAAGAGATGGTAATAAAATCAGAATAAATTAAAATTTTAAAATGGCATACACAATAGAACAAAAACCTAACCTAATATCAGCAGCTAATAGTCCGATGGTATTTGTACTGAAAGAAGATTCTGCTCCAATATATAACGCACCTAAATTTAGATACATAGTCCAAATATTTGTAAGCTCTACTGACTATGTTACATTTGAAGAAAAGGCGAAATTAAAGATATATAAAAATAGGTCGAATGTAGGTATAGTAGATATTTCAAAAATAGTTAGAACGTACTTAACTCACCAAAAAACAAACGTTAATAGCACTAGTTGGGCTGTTCATACAATAGGTATAAAGGCAAATACTAAAAATTTTGGTGTTAATTCTCAGCAACTAAAAATAATTAAAGTTCAAGCAGGGTACGAAAAGTCCACAACATCTACAACTGCACCAGAAGAAACTTTAAACGAGGCTTCATATTCTACATTTTCTATGCCAGCCACCACACCATTTACTAATACCGCTACAAATAAAGGGGGTTTAGACATAGACGCTGGACAATATCCTTTGGGATATTTTTTAAATAATACATCAAGCCCTGATGATTACAGCTTCTTAACAAATGCTCCGAATATACAATTTGTGAGAGGCAGTAGTACAGCAGCAGATAATGTAGATGAATTAACAATATGTTTTAAACAAGGAGCTTCAGCGCCTAGTTTACTTACAGATGGAGCGAAGATACAGTATATAGGTATAGAATATTTTGACGGATTAGACAACCTTATCAGCGGAACAAGTGGGGGTTTAAATGTGCATTTTTTTAAGAACGTAACCACTAATGGAGGAGCTACTATGACTCAGGCTCTAGATGTGGCAAAAAGCCTACTATACTTCGGATGTGGAACAGCTAACCTAGAAGCGCAATCTGGTGACGTTGAAGATAGTAGTGGTAGTTCTGTGGCAGCAGCTAACGCTAGACCGAGTAACTTTTCTAACTGGGCATACTATAGAATCTTCGGTTCTATTGACCACACCACTGCTGACAGGTCCACTAAATACTATTATTTTTATAGATATGGAGCAGGTCGAAAAGGTGATGTGACAGGAGTAGATGACAGACACCAGTCCTGCACAAGGCATGATAACATACGACTGGCGTGGGTAAATAGGTTAGGTGCTTGGGATTATATGAACTTTAGGGGAAAGTCGGTAGAAAGTATGGATATTAAAAGGTCCACTAGCGCCACAGTTCCAGGCACTTGGGACGCTACTACGTTTGATTATAACAACTGGGATAAAGGTAAAAACACTTTATTTACCGAAGCAACTAGAAGGCTAACTATAAATAGTGACTGGCTAAATGAAGATGAAGGCGTCTGGTTAGAAGAACTTTTCACGTCTCCTGATGTGCAAATACTAGCAGATAATAATGTGGTCTACCCCGTTTTAATAACGGATAAAAAGTATATTAAAAAAACAAGTGTAAATAATAAGATAAAAATACAATACAGAGTAAACTTAGAGTATGCTCATAATGTAAGAACAAATAGTTAATGAATACCAGATTAGTAGTATATAGACCAACGCTTAAAAGTTCAGGGGTGTACGTTGACCACCCTACAGGTTCATCTTATCCAGCCAGTGATTCAGAGGTCGCTGTGCAAGTAGACACCGTTGACGCTACTACAATCTTTTCTGTGGGCGATGTAATAACCGATTCAACTGGTAATGATTATGGCATAGTAAAATCGGTAGACAGTGCTACTCAAATAACCCTAAAAAGTTTATTAGTAGCTCTTAATAACAACACACTATTATACTATAAACCTGTAGAACCTTATGAATTAGATTTACAAAAAGCTCCAAATGTTAGATTAAATTATAATTGGTTAGATATAAAAAACCCTGAACAAAAGAAGTCTAATTTCAGTCAGACTATTAAAATACCTTTTACTAATAATAATAATGAGTTCTTTGAAAATTGGTTTGACGTTAATTTAGACGCTTTAATTTACAATACCAAGACTAAGTTTAAGGCGGTAGTATCAGTAGATAGTGTTCCGCAATTAGATGGCTATATACAGCTTAAATCAATCTACTTAAACGCAAGATTGTACGAGGTGGTGGTGTTTGGAGATACTGCTAATTTCTTTACAGATATTAAATCCAAGAAATTACGAGACGCTTTTATCGATGAGGATGGGGTGGTAGACAGACAGTTAGACCACTTTAATACCTTAATTAATATTAAAAACAGTTGGACTGCTCCAGGCTTAACTACAGTATTATCAACAAATGAGTATGACGTAATGTACCCTATTATAGATTATGGTCATACCGAGAACCCTTACTGTGACGCTATGTTCTGGAATCCTGAAAGTTTAAACCCACTGAATAATCCTAATATCGGTAACGATACTGTATTTTCAGACAATGCTAATTATTACGGATTAATACTATCAGGTAATTTAAAACCAGCGATACGAATACAAAGACTGTTACTAATAATAGCACAGAAAGCAGGGTATACTATTACAAGCACGTTTTTAGGAATAGCGCAAACTGGAGTACAAGACAGGTCTAAATTTTTTGGCAGACAATTTATGACACTTGCTCCCCAGTTTGAACGAGTGAGAACAAAAGTATATAACGGATTTTCAGCAAGTCTAGCGAGTTCAATAACAGACGCTAACGTAAGTTTCGGTAATTTTCAAATGAGATTTGCAGGACTTCAATTTACTACCGAAGCGTATGACCCTAATAATATGTTTAGTAATGCTGAGATAGTTGAGGGAGCTGGTATAACACCAAATATATCTATTGAATACAACCCAGACACACCTAGTGAAATACCAGACGGAAATATAGAAATCCAAATAGACTTAAATGTAACCCTACCTTCTGCTATTACTATTGGAGGGGTATCGACACCTATAAATTATTACACCGCAGGGGTAGGTATATCTAGCACAACGGATTATGAGTACACTTTTTATGATGATGGAATATCCCCTCTACAAGGATTACCACCTGGCACGTCTGATTTTCAGCAAACATTTAACCTCCCATCGTGGGCGCTTAATGGTCAGACCGCAATAATATCAGTCCACTTTGTTCCGAACATGGCTTACACAATGGACGATAGTGATACTTTTTCTGTAACTATAAATAGTGGTACACTACAAACTATTAATACTGGAGAAGGTTTTTTTAATAATGGCGGTGTAAATTCAGAAGTTGTAATGGCAGAAAATATGCCCGATATAACACAAGCAGACTTTGTAAAAGACTTATGCTCAAGGTATAATCTGGTAGTATTAAGTGACCCTAATAACTCTAGTAACTTAATTATAGAACCTTATCAAGACTATATAGGTTCAGGAAGCACAAAATATTGGACGGATAAACTGGATGTATCTAAAGAGCAGGTAATAAGAACTACAAACGAACTACAAAAAAGAGAATTATTGTATACAGACTTAGAGGGAAAAGATTATTTAAATAAAAGTTATACAGACCAATGGGAACGAGTTTGGGGTAGCTTCAAACAATTAAATAGAAACGATTTTGCTAAAGGAGATTTTAAAACCTTCAGTATTTATAAACCTTTTATAGCACAAGGAATAGGACACTGGCAAAACAATTTTCAAGGTATGTCACCAAATATGCAGGTAGCTATCGCTTTTAATTTTGAGACTGATGACGATGGAAATAAAAAACCTATTACTGACGGGAAACCTATGATATTCTATTATAGTGGAACACCAATTACCATAACTAACTTGACGGACCAGTGGAGTGCTGATTATGATTTCAGTATCGTTAGCGGTGTTTATACGGTATTTAGTAATACGGAGAAGTTAAGCATGGATGATAAATTCCCATTATGTTTACCTTATGAGATGGACACTATAGGGAATGGTATAAACACTAGTACACAGATTTTACACTGGGAATATTATAGACCTCAATTTTTAACAGGCTTTACTTTTAATATATTTGGTGATACAGTTACAAATCACGGTTATTATCTAGACTACTGGGCGCAATATATAAACGAGGTATATTCTGACGAAGCTAGGATAATGGAGTGCAGTATGCATTTAAACGAAGATGATATTTTTAACTTTTCATTTAAAGACCCTGTATTTATTAAGAACACATTATGGAGAGTTCTAAGCATAGATAATTATGTAGTAGGGGGTAAAGAAACAACGAAGGTAAAACTACTAAAAGCTATTACTAAACTGAACTATGACTGTGATGTAATTCCAAGCAATTATAACATAAATGGAACTATTACTTTTATTGACCCTGCAACAGGAGCGACTGCTAATGTTACTAATGCTTGTTGCGAGGATTTAAATGAGAACTGGACTTTTGAGCAAACTAATAATGTTACTGGAGTTGGTACTTGTTATCACAATTCTAGTACCTATACAACAACAACAGGAACAGGAACTCCGAACCCTATTGGTGGGGTTGCTCCAAGCGCTCCTAGTATGCTGGCTATGCCCATGCTACCAATTCAAAATAGCAATACACAATTAAGCGTAAGGGCTGGTAGAATATCGGGTCAAGAAACTACGCTTTTCTTAGAGTGTATAACAAAAGGAGCGGTTGCGGAAAATCTTAGGCAAAAAAATGTAAACGAAGGTATAATGACTATACCTTTAAATGCTATGGTATATCTTAATATAGAACTATCAGGAACTATAATAGGAGGTACAACAGGCTTTGTGGGTAAAGTAGGTTTCTTTGAATACTATACAGTAATCACTAATCTAGGGGGTAAAGGAGCTTTCTCAGGACTGTCAGGTGGAACAAAGGATAAAGAAGTAAGAGATAGCGACTTCCCTGAACCTACTGTAAATATAACCACTTTTGATAGCACTAATAATTATTTAAAACTATCAATAACACACTCAGGGGATAATGTTACCAAGTGGTTTGCTAAGGTTAGGTTTTTAGCTCAACCTATTTCTAACCCTGATACGATAACAACTAGAGGAGAAATAGCTATATATCAAAACGATACAGGAATATTATTACAAAACAATGGATTTTTATTATGGAACTAAAAGAGATGAATTTAAAAGGTCAGATGATACCTATAGTGTTAAGTATAATTACAAAAAAAGAACTACCTGGAAAAGAGTATCACTTTCTCTATGGTCAAAGTGAATATACTAGAAACTTAAAAAAAGTAATAAAACAATTTAAAAGACAATTTCAAAAATGAAGAAAATTAAGATACTATTAGAAGTTGCTTCCAAAGGCGCTCAAAGAAGTCTAGGGAATGTAAGTAAAGGTTTAAAGAAGGTAGGCACAAGCAGTAAGGTTGCGTCAAGGGGTATGGGTTTGGTATCTACTGGATTCAAGAAAATTGGACTTGCTTTAAAAGCAGCAGGGATAGGTTTGTTTATTACTATACTATCACAAATGACAGGGCTTTGGACTTCTAACCAAAAAGCCTCTGATACCTTTAGTAGAATAATGATAAAACTAAAGCCTGTATTTAAAGCTGTTGGTGATGTTATCGCTATGGTAGCAAGTGTCTTGGAAGGACTGATTGATATGTTTACCAGTGCTATAGGGTGGATAGGTAAATTAATAGGAGTAACTGATGGAGCTTCAAGCTCTGCTTCAAGCTTTGCAGACGCTTTAGTGGACCAAAGAAACAAAGTTAAATTATTAGAAAGCGAGCTGGCTTTATTACAACTGCAATACCAAAGGGAGGCAGAATTAATGCGACAAATTAGAGATGATGAAATGCTCTCTATAGACGATAGGATAAAGGCTAACTACGAGTTAGGAAAAGTATTAGAAGAACAATTACAAGTAGAGAAAGACGCTGCTAATGAGATGTTAATTCTTGCGCAGATGGAGTTGAGTATGGATAGAGATAACATAGATTTACAAAAGGCTTTACTTGACGCTAAAGTAAAACTAGCAGAAATAGACGAAAGGATAACAGGACAAAGGTCAGAACAATTAGTAAACCTAAATTCTTTAGAAAGAGAGAGAGACGCTCAAAATAAAGAGGCTGCTGCTAAACGTCAAGAACAATTAAAAAAGGAACAGGAGATGTTAGATGAGTTACTTGAATTACAAAATGAGGACTTGAAACAAAAGAAAGAAATAAACAGAACTATAAACGAGCAACTTGAAAACACTGAAGAACAAAGCCAAAAAATAATAGACGAACTAGAAAGAAGAAAACAAGCCGAACTAGACGCACTAAAAACAAGTAAAGCAAATGCGGAAGAAAATGTCATAATACAAAAAGAAGCAATAGAAGAACAAGAGGCAGACCTTCTTGAACACTCAATAATGACTGGTAACCAGGCACAAGCTGTTAACCAAGCTGTAGGCTCAATGGCTAACGCTATGAATAGGCAATTAGCAAATTTAGACACTCGATATATTGATGAAGAAACACAAAAGCTAATTGACGAACTCGCAGGTACTCAAGTAAGGTCTATGGAGGATTTAGAGGCTTATGATAAAAAATTACAAACGGTTCTAGGTAATGTTTCTGATGTTGGTACTAAGTTAATGCAATCTAACACTGTATATGCTCAAGGTCAGGGAGCAATATTGAAAAGAGACGTACAGGAGATGGCGACTCTATTTTCGACTAACTATACCAAATTAACGAATATATCTAATGACACCAATAATCAACTTTCCGAAAATGCACAAGGTATAATAGACGTTTCTCAGGAGAGTTTAGAGAACTCTACTGCAATTATAGAAAACTATAAAACCAATGAGCAGGAGATTATAGATAAATATGACCAGAAGATAAAAGAACAACAGCAAGGAGCGATAGATACAAAAACACTATTACAACTTCAGGCAGATGAAAAAATCTTCTTACACTTTGAGGAGGCAAAAGATAAGGAGATTCGATTAGCTAAAGAAAAATATGCTGACCTATTAGGAGACGCTGAAAATGACGCAGAAGCTACCATAAAACTTAAACAAGAACAAACAGATGTTCTGGCTGCAATAGAACAAAAATATATAGACCAAGAAGAAAAAAAGAAAGACGGGTTTTATAAGTTTACAGAAACAATAGAGACAGACGCAAGGCAAAAAGAGATAGACGATTTACAGGCACACTTAGACCAGATACTACTAATAGAAGGTCTTACTGAAGAAGAAAGAATGATGGCAAAAGAGGAGTTTAACAGAAGGAAAGGAGAGGTTGATAAAAAGTATGATGATGAAGAAATCGCTAAACAAAAGGCACAAAAAAAGAAAATTACAGATATGGCTTTATCTTCGATGAACTCTATAGTAAAGCTAGCTGGAATAAGCGCTCAAAAAGAAATAAGAATACTAGACAAAAAATTTAAAGACGGTGAGATTTCTGAAGAAGAGTATAACCAACAAAAAAATATAATAGAAAGAAAGCAAGCTAAGAAAGAAAGAAAGGCAGCTTTAGTTCAAATTGGTGTAGATACTGCAAGGGGTATAGCGGGAGCGGTACAGGCGGGAGCAGGGTTGGTATTCCCAGCAAACTTAGCAGCGATAGCTACGGGGGTCGCTGCTGTTATGGGTGGCGTAGCCTCAGCTGCTGCGGTGCTTGGTGAACCTTTACCAGAAGTTGAAGAGGTTGAAGAACAAGACGATACAGGTGATGATGAAACTACAGACGCTGGTCCTGTTCCTACTGGTCCTACTTTTGGAGCAGCAGGTTCGGCTGTAGCTCCCGTCCAAGCATTTGTAGTAGAAACCGATATTAGTAATGCTCAGGCTTTACAAAGTGAATTAGATTTACAAAGTACCTTATAAACAAAATATAAACTTTAATATATAATATTACAATGGCAGAAAAAAAGAAAAATAGAAAGAAGAAGCTAGTAGAATTAGTTATCGATGAAAAAGCAGAACGCTACGGAATAGAGGCTATCAGTCTGGTAGAATTTCCAGCGATTGAATCTGACTGGGTTTTTTTTAATAAGGATAATTTCCTATCTCTAGCTAAATTAGATGAAGAAAAGAAAACTCTTGTAGGAGCGGTACTTATACCGAATAAGGAGATAGTGCGTTACGACCAGGACGAAAACGAAGAGTATTTTGTATACTTTAGTGAAGATACTATAAGAAAGGCGCAGGAACTATTTATGACCAATCTAAGAAACAATAACGCAACCTATGAACATAGAGAGCCTATTAATGGTTTAAGCGTTGTAGAGAGCTGGATAAAGGAGGATAAAAAATTCGATAAATCAAATCAATTTGGTTTTAAAAATATGCCTATAGGAACTTGGTTTGTAAAAATGAAAGTAGATAACGATGATGTCTGGCAAAAGGTTCGTGAAAAAAAAGTAAAGGGTTTCAGCATAGAAGGGTATTTCACTGACGTTTTAATAAACGCTTCTAAAAGAAAAATTAACCTAAAAGACTTAGATGATAATATAGCTGTAGTAGGAGCTTTAGATGGAGAACCTTTATTTGCCACAAAAGAAGAAGCCGAAACATACGCTAGATTATTTAAAAACTGCACGGGTTATCATGAGCATAATGAAGAGGGGGTTGTAAGATATATGGCTTGTGAAAAACATGAAGAAACTAAAATGGATAAAATGACAGACGAAGATTTACTAGACCGTATTAGAATGATTATAGATAAAGACGAGCAAGAAGAACTGTCAATTATGAAAGAGTACGTAACCAAAAAGGCTTTATTAAAGTATTCTTGGAATCAGTGTATAGCCGATATGGAAAAAAAGTACGGTAAAAAATCAGCACCTAAAATCTGTTCTGCTATAAAAAGCGGTACGATAAAAAGATAGGCTGAAAAACAATATTAAATTAATTATATATAACTATAAAAATCATTACTAAGATGAATAAAACTCTGGAAAAAATAAAGACTTTATTGTCAGTAGATAATAAAGAATCAAAAGAAATTAAAATGTATGCAGAAACTATACTAGAAGATGGTAGGGTAGTTGCAACGGAAGATGAAAAATTAGATATAGGGTCTGAAGTATTTGTTATTTCTGATAACGGAGAAGCGTCTCCGTTAGGAGAGGGAACGTACACGCTTCAAGATGGTAGTAAAATAAACGTAGATAAAGACAGTAAGATAGTCGACTTCGGTGCTGATGAAGAACAAGCTGAAGAAAAGGAAAAATACAAAGAAGAGATGGCTGAAGAAGATGAGTCACCAGCTGAAAAAGCAGACTGGGCAAAATCTTACGAAGAACTTAAAGACAGAGTAGAAGAACTTGAAAAAAGAGTTTTTGGAGAAGATAAAGATGTGGAAGTAGAGATGACTGAAGAAACTAAAGAGGACTCAGAAGATGAAAAAATCGAGATGTCTAAAGATATGGTAACTAGCTTAGTAGAAGAAGTGGAACACTTAAAATCTAAAATAGTAGAACTAGAAAAAGAACCAGGTGCTAATGGATTTAAACATAATCCTGAATCTAATTCTAAGAAAGATACTGTTAATATGTCAAAGCTTTCTACACAAGAAAGAGTTGCGTACTTTATAAATAGAAATAATAATAATTAAATTTAAATAAAATGGCGAATAAAAAATATAATTTTGCTGATACTGTAACTTCTAATTATGCTGGTGAAGCAGCAGCAGGGTATATATCAGCTGCGTTACTTTCAGGAACTACTTTAGCTGAAAATAACATTACATTCTTAAATAATGTAAAATATAAAGCGAACCTAAGAAAGATTACTATTGCTGGAACTGCTGGTAATTTGATGGCTGACGCTACTTGTGATTTTACTGATTCTGGCACACTTACTTACGCAGAAAGAGTATTAGAGCCAGTTGATTTTGACGTTAATTTGCAACTTTGTAAAGAAGATTATTTAGCTTCTTGGGAGGGTGCAAATATGACAGCAGGATTAAATGGAACTTTACCTACAGCTTTCGGAGATTACATTATAGGTCAAACAGCTGCAAGAGTTTCACAAGAAATAGAACAATCTATTTGGAATGGAACTACTGACGAGAACGGTCAGTTTGATGGATTTAGAAAATTATTACTTGCTGATGGTGATGTAGTAGACGTTGCTGGAGCAGCTGCTCTAACAGCTGCTAATATTGTATCTAAGTTAAATGATGTAATGAGTTCTATACCTACTGCGGTATTTGGAAAAGAAGATTTAAGAATCTTTTTACCTACATCAGCTTGGAGATTCTTTATTCAATCTCAGGCTACTTTAGGTTACGCTAACTTATATAATATGGGTGGCGAATTTCCAATGTCTTTTAATGGTATAACTTTAGCACACGCTCCTGGCTTAGCTGATGATACTATGGTAGCAGGTAGAACTTCTAATATGTTTTTTGGTTCTGACGGTTCTAACTCAGAAGTGAAACTTTTAGATATGACTAATCTGGATGGCTCAGATAATATTAGAGTTATAATGCGATTTACTGCTGGCGTTAATTACGCTTTCGGTAGTGACATGGTATTATATGCTGGATAGGATAATTAACGGGGAGTTGGAATATACTCCCCTTTTTATAAACAAAATAAAAAATTTTAGAAATGGCTTGTAACTTAACTCGTGGCGTCCTTGTCGATTGTAAATCGAGCGTGGGAGGCTTGAAAAAAATCTTCTTTACTAGTAGCTACTGCTCTAATATTCGTAGTGTTTGTACTTTAGGAAGTGGCGCAACAGCTGATGTTATGTCTGCTGCTGGTTTTACGCTTTGGGATATAGCAGCTGATGATGGGGGTACTGATAAAACTACTGTATTTCAGTATGATTTAAGACCTAACTTATCATCAATGACTGTAAACGCAACTACTGACCCTGCTTCAGGTACTACATTCTTTGAGCAAACTTTGTCAGTAACATTACAAAAACTAACTGCTGCACAATCAAACGAAATTAAATTGATGTGCTACAACAGGAGTCAAGTATTTGTTCAAGATATGAACGATAACGTATTCTTATTAGGAATGAATAATGGTGTAGATGTTTCTGGTGGTACTATTGTAACTGGTGCTGCTAAAGGCGATATGACTGGTTTCACTATAGAACTAAGAGCAGAAGAAAAAGAACCTTTAATATGGCTACCTGCAACAGCTGGACCAGGTGATAATGCTGGTACTGCGACTGCTAAATATCCATTTGATGGACTGTCTGATGAAGCGAATTTAATCATCACTGTAGGAACATAATTAATAATCGTTACTCAAAAAGAAAGGGAGCTATTTGCTCCCTTTTTTTATTGTGTTGAGTGTACTTTAAATTCTTCTTCTAA
>CEUX01076151.1_pt1 | contig 16971 bp, 12 predicted proteins | sample 531361 | NCBI WGS metagenome assembly CEUX01 (sample SAMEA2622736, study PRJEB7988) | marine metagenome | isolation source: saline water (ENVO:00002010), including
GCACAGGATATTGCAGAAAGAAGCCAGCCCCAATGTTGTATACTAGGATTTGCTGTAGATAACAAATAAACAGCCAGTACTGCTAAGATAAATCCGATCCATCTGATCATAGTCCGGCCCTTCCATGTGTTATTTACCCCAGTATAAAATGCTTTAACAAAAGAACTAGTTCCGCGAAAACTAATATCCCCACTGTCCATATTATTTTATTGATATTTGATATTGATTTTTGTATATGCGAAAGATGATTTGTTTTAATTACTTCTATGTCGTGGTTAATGAGCTTAATATCTCCTTTAACCTCAGTGACTTCTATTTTTAAATCTTGTATTTCCTTCATACGGGCATTTTAAACAGATTTATAACTAGTGTAAACAATTTATTTTATTTAAACGGATAACCTAATATCCAAATAACTAAACTATATCTTACTCCTTTTAAAACGGGCTTTACTCTATGCCATACATGGGATGGAAAAACGACTAAAGACCCGATATTATTTAATTTATCGACTGTGACAATTTGTGACCCTGTAAGTGCATTTCTATAATCCATTTGAAATTCTCCTCCTTCAAAATCTTTAGGAGAGTTTAATAATAGAGTACAACTTAATTTTCTAATCTTTCCATTATAGTTCTCATTTGGTGACATGTATGGATTTTTATAAGCGTCACAGTGCCAATCATAAAACTGATTTTCTTTATATATTGTAAATTGACACGACTGAAAATAGTCATATTGAAAATTCCAACCTGCTTCTTTATTAGCAGTTCTAATATATGGTGCTAATTCGTCATAAATAAATTTATCTTCAAGCCAAGCAACATTAGAATCTCTTATTGATTTTATTGTGACGTCTTTATTTTCATCTTTATCTTCAACAGTTCCAAGGTCAGTAATCTGAGATTCTCCTAGTGTAATAACTTTATCACAAAATTCTTTAGATATAGAATTTTGAAAGATATAATAATAATTATTGAGATTCAAAAACTACTGTTCTCCGTACTCTTCCCATCTTAGATTCTCTTCACTCCACATCCAAGTTAAACCATTACCTGGTGCTTCTTCAGGTCTTGGAACCGGAGGATCGTAGACACAGGTCTCTTCATTAAATGTCCAACTACTATACTGTTGCGGTTGAACAAATGCATCTCGTTCTTCGTCCCATTTCCATCCAATTAATGGATAATTTTTTCTAAATGCTTTTGATTGATCTTCACTTAGTTGGGTATGATTATTAGTATAATGTTTTCCTTCTCTTGTATTATAAGAGCATTGTTTCCAAAAAGGATAACCAGTAATTTTAAATTGAAAATCTATACCTACTTGTTCTGAATGATTACCCCATGAATCAAGACAGTCTTTATCATTAACTACATTAACTTGTAGTACATAATTATTTAAACCTATTTTAGCGAAATGTGCCATTATTGATATTTATACCTCACTATTACAATTCCTGCGCCACCAGATCCACCGGGACCTCCTGGGTGACCACCTGCTCCGCCACCAGATCCAGTCTCACCACCTGCGCTACCGCCAGAGGTTCCACCAGCTCCACCGCCAGAGTTTCTTGCAGAGCCGCCGCCACTTCCGTCTGGACCATTTTGTGATGCGCCTCCACCGCCGCCACCTTGGCCGCCATTACCACCAGTTCCACTAACACCTCCGCCGCCTCCCCCTGCTGCGTAGTAGTTAGAATCCGGACCTACATCCCATTGAGCACCAGCGCCACCATGTGGAGTACTATTTCCTGGAGTACCAGAGCCACCTTTTCCTCCGCCACCGCCTCCCATAACGGTACCTGAGTGATATCCTGTTCCACCTGGATTACCTTGACCCGTAGTTCCAGGTCCTCCAGAAGAAGATGATGGTCCATGACCACCGCCGCCTCCAGATCCTCCAGATCCACCGGAAGTTGTATAACCACCAGCGCCATAACCTCCGCCATTACTTGTTACAGAGAAGCCAGAAGAACTGCTACCAGATCCTCCGTTTCCAGAAGAACCACCAGCGCCACCTCCGATTACAATAGAGTATCCTTGAGCAGTCACAGTTACGGATTGACTATTAGTTGATTGCATTCCACCTGCTCCGCCTCCGCCACCAACGTGACCTCCGCCTCCGCCGCCTCCGCCAACAATTAAATAATCTATTTTGTTGCCGTACGTACTGTCAGAACCTACACTAGAAACAGTGAATGTACCATTACTAGTAAAGACATGGTATTTATAATCTCCGCTTGTTGAAGTTGAATCACCACCGCTTGCTGACATATATGCGGGTGCTGTAAGTGCTATTGAAAAAGCTCTTGTTGCAACGTTATTACCGTCAGAAACTTGTATTGTAAAATTTGCAGTACTATCAGCTGCTGGAGAAGATATCGATCCACTTATAACACCATTTGTTGCTAAACTTAATCCACTTGGCAAACTTGTGCCTCCTGCCATTGTGAATGTTAATGTTTGCCCCTCATCGTCAGTTGCGGCAATAGTTGATGTTGTTAAATCACTAGCATTTAATCCTGTAGCCTGACCTAATGTACCTAATGAACCTGCTGCTGTAGTAAATGCTGGAGTTTCATCTATAGTAAAAGCATCTTCAAGAGTATCTGCTAATCCTGAACCATTAGTAACTTTAACATCAAAGGCTTCTTGACTAGCATCTAAACCTGTTGGTACTGTAAAAACAATTGTAGTTGCATTTTGTGAAACTACTGTAGCACTTGTTTCTGTTCCTGCTTGATCAATACATTTTACAGATGCTGATGCAAAATCAGAACCTGTTATAGTAATATTTGTGCCTCCTGCAATTGCAGTTGAAGTAGGTGCTGTAGGACTAACAGATGCAACAGAAGGAGCCGCTGTTAATGAGTTCCATGAAGCCCCATTCCAATATTCAGCAATATTAGTTGTTGAATTAAAAACAAAATTTCCCTTTTCTTGATACGAAGCTCTATTGGTGTTCGTAACATAAGGAAGTTTTATTTGTTTTTTACCTGATCTTCTAATAGCCATTATGCATCATCCAATTCTTCATAAGAAATTATTATTTCTAAATCACTTGCTGCAGACGCTAATCCTGCAATTTTATCGCCTTCTTCTAAATAAATAGGCGCGTCTTTTCCTAAAACTATAAGTGAATCACCAGCTGCTACATTTGCTACTTTACACAAATGTTTACTAGCAGTCGCACTTGAGTCATAAAAAGTTACAGTAGCTGTAGCTGCATTTGTGCCGTCTACATTTGCAACAATAATCGAATTTACTTTTAAAAGTTTCTCTGAAGCACATGTTAGTAAATCAGCAGATCCAGTTCCTAGTGCTGCTCCTGTTGTTTTACCATTAATGCTTGTTACGTTAACTAAATTTGGTGCCGCCATAATATCTCCTTCCTAACCTCCAAAAACTATTGCCATTGCAATAGCCTTTCCTGTTGAAGCTCCTGTACTAGCAACAGTAATTGTTTCATTAGAACCATCATTGGTTTCTGTTAAAGTAATTAAATTACCAGCAGTAAGCTTATTTATTAATACATCAGCAGATGTGTCATTTCCACTAATTTTTACTTGAGTATCCTGTGCTGCCACAGAATTCCATGAAGACCCATCATAGTATTTTAAGGCATTAGCAGTAGTATTAAATGCTAGGTCGCCTGCATCTAATGATGATGAAGGGTCTGATGATGCAACTCTATATCTATCTGCAAAAGAATTAATACCAGTAATATTATTAGCTACCGTATCTAAGTTTGATATATTTGTTGAAGTTGCCATTAAATTTAAGTCGGATACAAAATCAGAAGTTGCTAATTGGTTTAAATCAGAAACTATATCTGAGGTAGCAAGTGTATTAATATCTGAAACAATATCGCTAGTAGCAAGTGTATTTAAGTCTGAAACAATATCACTTGTAGCAAGTGTATTTAAGTCACTTACGATATCTGATGTTGCAAGTAAATTAATATCAGCTACTATGTCTGATGTTGCTAACGTATTTAAGTCACTTACGATATCAGCAGTTGCTAAAGTATTCATATCTGCAATTACGTCAGCATTTGCAAGTAAAGCCATATCAGCGATAACATCAGCAGTTGCTAATAATCCCATATCAGTTACTACATCAGAGGTTCCTAATAATCCCATTGCAGTAACGTTGGCACTTGTTCCTAAGTGTCCCATCGCAGTAACGTTAGCCGAAGTACCAAGATGACCCATTGCAGTAACGTTAGCCGAAGTACCTAAGTGTCCCATAGCCGTTACATTTGCTGAAGTTCCTAAATGACCCATTGCAGTAACGTTAGCCGAAGTTGCAAGTAAATCCATATCAGTTACAATAGCCGCCGTACCTAAAGTGTTTAAGTCAGCAACTACGTCAGTCGTTCCTAAGATCGCTAAATCAGCAACAACATCAGCAGTACCTAATAATCCAATCTCTGTAGCTTTTCCAGCCACGGCACCTATGTCAGTTGCGTCAGCTGCCACGGCAGTAACATCAGAAGCAATAGCACTAACGGCAGTAATATCACTCGCAATTCCCGCGACGGTCGCTACATTTGTAGTTGACTGAGTTTCAAAACCATTTCCTGCTGAGTTTACTTTAATTAAAGTATTTGCTGTAAGTTCAGGTATATCAGGTTCTGATCTTGTAGCTGTTGATTGTTTAAATTTTAAAGATCTTTTTAATTGCTCTTCATGCTGTTGTAATTTTAACATAATTTTATCTAATGCATCTTCATGAGCACTAGCAGGAAAAGCATCACCGTCGATATAATCAACAGTTTGAGCTAAGTCCATAACTCTTGTTAAAAATAATTTATGAGTAGCAGGTAAGTTATTATTTAAAGTTACAGTCCACGCTTCTGAAACTGAGTCATAAGCAATAGTATAATCATAAGTTCCACCGCCGCCTGAAGTCTGTAGGGTCTCTACACCAGTAGCAATTACAACAGTATATACCTTTAAGTCTGTCGCTGTAAATAATTTATAAGGCCAACTGTAAGCAGTTGTTGATCCGTTCCCTGTATAACTTATATAACTGTTTTGTGCCGATACAGTCATTAATTAACCTCCTCAAACATACGTTGTATAATTTTTGGTAGATTTGCACTACCACCTCTAGGTATAACACGACTTGGTGGAATATAAAACCTTTGATTGAAGTCTCTATCCATCCGCCTCTCTAATCTTCTGAGATACCCAGGATTTTGCCATTCTTGTATATTATACAATATTAAATAGTCTAGTGCCATTCGTAAATAGAAAAGATTAATAAATGGTGTATTACCTTGAATTAAGTTCGCCATCTTAGGAAACGGATTATTTCCTTCTCTTATTGTTTGAAATATATCTACGATATTATCTAATTGGCCTATAGTTGGACCTGCCAAAGTACCTAATGCTGATCTACCATATCTATTAAAGTGTCCAAATAAAAAGTCCCCGTATAATCCTAGTCCTCCGCCCTGAGCCATAGCAGCAGATATTATCTTAATATTATGAGCTAAATTATCATCTTCAAATTTTCTAGGTGATTTACCTCTGACAATATCTTTCATATATAGTGACATATATCCTAGCAGAGATGTAGCTACTACAAAGTGAGCTAATCCCATAACAGAACCTTTTCCTTTAAATAGACCTTCTTTCATTGTCTCAGCTCCATATCCATATATCTCTCTACCTAGAGATTTATGCATTACAGTTATCGGAAATGATTTAAACTGAGTTAATAATCTCATACTTATACCTAGAGGTGTACCGTCTTGTGTTCCCATATTCATAACAGCTCTTTCCATAGCTGATGGCATTGGTACTGCAAAGTCAGCTCTATCTACATAATAAGCTCCTAAAGAAGATACCAGTCTATCTTTTTCTTTTGCTATTTTACTAGCACTATGTTTTTTAATTAATGGTTGCTTTTTCTTTAAATATGATTCAATGACATCGTCAGGTAAAGCTTCTAATGCATCAGTTACAATAAATCTATTCCCGTCCTCTCCTTTATGAACAGCTTTTCTTACTATTTCATTCCACTCTAATTCATCAATTCCATATATCTTCATAATTCTTTGAGTTTCAGGTTGTAAGTTTTTAAATTCTAGATCAGCTTGATCTCCTAAATGTTTTGCCATCATATAAGTAGCACCAACTCTGTGAGAATCAGTCCAAGGAGATAGTAAGTTTAATTTAAAATAAGACTGTTGTGCTTTTGCAAACATACCAGGAGTTAAGTCTTGAGCACTAAATCTAGATAAAGTATTACCTATGATTCCATCCATACCAACACCTAGCATTTGAGCAACTGCTCTTCTGTCTCCTTTCTTTGCACCTCTTCCTTTAAATATATTTTCAAAAGCAATAGCATATCCTTTAAATCTACCAACACCTTGATATTTTAATTCAGCCACCTGATTAGGAATATCAGTAATAGAAGCTAAAGTAGCATTACCTAGTTTTGACATATTATTTATATTTCTTATTGTAGAAGACCAATGAGCTGCAGTAGCATTACCAGGGATTCTCGTAGAACCATCTACCTCTTTAAACAACCACCATAATAAATTATTCTCATTAGTATTATATTTATTCCATTCTTTTATTGCATCAAGATCACCTGCTTTCTTTGCCTTAGCAAGCTCTTCTTTAATAATTTGTTGTATTAAAGCTTTAGGATTTGGTCCCATCATTTCTAGCATAGCTCTATTTCTACCTGCATTTTCTAATGATAAGACAATAGTTTCTCTTAGATTCTTAGAGCCAAATACTTTATTATATTCCATAAAGTTAGCAGAATCTTTAAAGTGTATAAGTCTATGCTTTTCACTTAATTTTTTACCTAAGTTACCTGGTCCTGAAAATCCTTTAATAATATCATCTGCAAAATCTGCTCCATTATGTTTTAAATGTACTCCAGTAACTAAACCATCCCATACACTTTTCCAGAATACTTCAACATTATCAGCGTCAACATTTGCTAACGTTCTATCCATGTCTACATTTTTCTGTATTTGTCTATACCAATTATCAAAGCCAGCTCTTCTAATAGTAACTGGGTTATGAGTTTGTTTCATTAAATAGTCAGGTAGTTTTCTTATCCAAGCACCATGTCTATTCTGAGCATTAATAGCAGTATCATTTAATTCAAATACTATTCTAGCAATCTTCTCTGCTGTAGGATTTCCTGATGCTCCTGATTGACCACCTGGTTTCATTTCATATAGCTCTCTAGCTATTGCATCATCAATTTTTCCTGATACAAATTCTTCAAATACCTCAGCTTCTTCCATGTGCTTAATCATAGAAGTTATATATTTAGATGAGTGGTATTTACCAACTGCATCTACTGATCTTCTACCACCTTTGTAATATTTAATAGTACCACCAAGGAATGATCTTAATCCTAGTGCTCTATCTTTAAAATTACTCATGTGACTAAATATTCTTTCTTTAGCTTGCATTTTAAATAAAGCGTCTCGTTCTCTTATAGCTTTTTGTACTTCTTCTTTTGTAGCGTTATCAGCTAGCCATTCTTTTATTTTCTGTTCAAAATCTGCTTCTTTAGCCGCAGTTTTCTTTTTAGTAATAGTCTTACCAACTTCTTCTAAAAAATCTACTTTTTCAGATTCAGTTAAATCTTTACTAGCTTTTCCTAAAGCTTCGTTAAAGATTCCTATACAATCTCTATAATTTGCCATTACGATTTACCTATCATACAATTTAATGTACCCTTCATTGCGTCCCACATAGACTTCTTTTTACCAAAAGCTTGCTCATTCTTTTCTCTAAATGCTTTCATTTCATTATTTAATTTATCACTATTATATGCTTTTAATTCAATATCTAAATCTGCTATTTCTTTTGTTAGCATATTTAAGTCTTGTTGATTGACATCACTTTCAATCTTTTGTATCTTTTCTCTTGCGTTTAAAGCTACCTGTTTAGGAGATAAGTTTTCTCCAGCAGTTAAAGTACTAGACTTATTATTTCTATAATCTGTAGCATGAGCTAGTACATCTTGCTCAGGTAATATATCTTCTAAACCTTCTCTAAGAACCGTTGCTTGTATTCTGTATTTACCATTAGGCATTACAATTGCTCTATTAATTTTAAGTTTAGTACCAGGTCCTAATATAAACTCTGCCTCTGTACCAGCAAGACCTGTAATCTTTTTAGAATGACCAGCAGCAAATCCTAAGTGACTTCCCTTTGGAACATGAAGCTCTAATAATACATCATCCATGAATCCTTTTGCAACTCTGTACATTAATGAGCCATTTAAAAATCCCTCAGTTTCGATAACTCTACCTTTCATCATATTTAATTCTTGAGGTGATTGAGGACCATACTTCATATTTTCTAATCCTATAAAGCTTGTCTTCATCTTACCAGAGAAGAATGTAAAATTATCATTAGTCTTAATTTTATTTAATGCACTAACTAAATGATTAAATTCAGTTACGTAGTGAGGGTAATTTTTTTCAAAGTTTTTTAAATCAGTTATATCTTCTGCTTTAGCATTTACATCGTTTGCTTTTCTAAGTTTTCTGTTATACTCATGAAACTTAGTACTAGACCCTACCCATGAAGCTAAAGCGGCTTTTTCTCCGTCATTTAATAATTTATTATATCCAGCTATTTGTTTATTTATATAAGCATTTGCTTCATCAAAAGAATAAAATTGTTTCCACTTAGGATTAGGATTATCGTTATTAGCTCTTTGAGCAATTTTAGATGGATCAATAATATTTCCATCTAATAGAGATTGTCTGAACTCAGAAGGAACTTCATTCATATCTAATAGCTCTTTAAACTTATTAGTAAATGTTACTCCTTTTCCTTTAACAAATTGCTGTAAAATAGCATTTCTTCTTTCTAGAAGATAAGTAGTAAATTTAGCTAATTCAAATTCTATATTAGCCCCTTTTTCTCCATAAGGCCTCATACCTTGAATAATACCTTCTAGCTCTGTAGCATTAATTTGATATATCTTATAAAGAGCTTTTTCAAAGTTTGCAAAAGTTAAATCTTTTAAAGCATTTGCTATATCAGGATTTTTCTTAGAAAGAAAAGAAATTAATTCTTTAAACTGTGGTCCCCATTCTGAATCAATCTCTCCCATAGCTCTGTACTTACCAGAACCACCCATATCAATAAAGTGAATATTACCTTGAGCATCAACAATTTGATTCTTAGGTGCTGCCCAATCTTTATTACCTAACCAAGCATGAACTAAAAATGATTCTTTAAACTCATCATAAGCTTTTGGATTCTTTTGTTTAATCTCTTTTAATAGCTCCATTGTTAATGGTTGTCCTTCTTTCCATTTAGAAGCAACACCTACAAATTTACCATTACTTAATACTGGTCTTACTAAAGGAGCTCTATCTCCTAATATACGTCTTATAATATTAGACGCCATAATCTCGTATAATGACTGCTCTGTCTTAGCAGGAGTTTTTATATACCATTTTTCTCCTGTAGTTTTATGAACAACAGTATTTCCTTCGTTAGACCCAAGTGTACCACTTGTTACATCAAAGTCTTCTTTATGAACAGGAGCTCCTGCTAATTCTTCAACTTTAATTTCACCTAAAGATTGTTTCCCCATAGTATCCATACCCTCGTCTCGCATAGGTTTATATTCTATTTGAGGTGGAGTATAGTCTGTAACTTTATTAAATTCTCTTTGGAAGTCTGCAGCATCTAAGTCATTTGCTAACCTACCATCAGGTATACTTTTCTTTTTAGAAAGATTTTTAACAGTAGAAAATAAAGCAGTAACATCTACATCTTTATCAGCTTTTAATTGAGCATGTGCTAGATCTAATGCTCTTTTGTGTCTTTCAGGAGAAACTCCAGTTAACCAATCAGCAGTCTTACCACCAACTACATGAAGACCTCCGCCTAAAGCACCTCCTAAAGTTACATTTATTAGTGCATGGTGAAATTCATAGTCGGCTTTTTCATTCTGCTTTTGCGCATATATAGGTAACTCTGATATGGCTGTATAAAAAAGTCCAGATTTAGTTCCACCATATAGCCTTGACATAGTGCTACCAATCTTCGCAGCTCTAGATAGTAGACCTGCTTTAGATATAAAAGGTTCAGGAAAAAATAGCATAGCTAAGTTTGCAGGGTCGCCTAACATTGCTGAACCGCCTAACCAAAGTATACCTTTTCCTTTTTGAAAAAATCCAGATGCCTGGTTATGCAAAAACTGAAATTTTAATTCACTTATTTTTCTTTCGTGTAGTATCTGAGCTTCTGCTGTTGTAATATTTCTGTCAAATGTTAATGTACCGTCTAGCCCATATTTATCATTAGCTTCTTGAGGAGTTAACATATCTCCTGTTCTAGCTTCTTTTTGACCTGTTTCTACATTAAAGTACTCAGTGCCAGGTAAAGCGTCTCCTTCATGCAATTTTTTTGCTTCCTTTTGTTCAAAGTATCTAGCTGCTGTAGACTCACTGTCATCAAATCCATCTAAGTCTTCGTATGATAACCATCTAAACGTTTTACCTTCGTCCCATGAAGCCTTACTATAATAATCGCTAGTTAACCTCATGTAATTAGCGCCGGTGTATCTTAGATAATCATTGTCATCTGGTTCTTTTAAAGGTAATACTGCCATTAATTTATAAATACTTTTTTATCGTAAGGTCGCCAAGCTGGGTGTTTTTGAATATTCTTATTTTTCTTAGCTTCTATCTCGTCTTTTAGCTTAGGTATAATAACTTCAAACTCTGCCCAAGTTATCTCTATTTGCTGTTCTGCACTTCCTTCTGTATCATAATCGTCTAGAGGTACTTTCTCATATACAGGATAATTTCCAGCGTCAAAATGCCACACAAGTTCTAGACCAGTTCCGTCAGCTTTATTTCTCCATCTGGTATTTACAGCTAAATTTTCTTTTTGCATTTTAGATAAAAAAGATTCTCCGCCTGATGTATTATTAAATACCTTATCTCTCATTTCATTACCACTTAATAAAACAACAAGATCAGCATTTTTAATATCTGCTATATATTTTTCAGCAACCATCTCTATTGATTCCCCGTCATAACTTGTCTCTTGTTTAGGTACTACAAATTCCTTCATAACAAAATATTTACTATCTATATATGTATTCATAACTGCTTTTACCGTATCAGAAACATTTCCTGTTGGATTAGCTTTCATTCTTAAAAGTACTGCTTTTTCTAAAAGGCTTCTCCAACCATCAACCATTTCTACATTTCTTTTATTACCTCCGACTAAAGCCTCATACATCGGTTCAAATGCAGCAAATATATCTTTTCTAATATCGCCGACCACTGTATCCATGCCTTTTGTATCAAGTGTTGATTTAGCTACAGTAAATATCTCATTAAATTCTGGCTCATTGTAGTACATAAAGGAAGCTGCAACTTGATTGTCAAGGTCTGCTTTTTTAATTAAATTAGCCATCACCATATCAAAATGATCTCCATACTTAGTTCTCATTCCTGATACAATCAATCCAATTGACTCAGCATTAGCACCATCAGCCATAAAAGTTCTAACAAGTGTCTCTCTATGGTTTTGCCCTAATATATCAATATCTTTAACACCATAATTTTTTTGAAATATCATAAATTCTTCTATTGCAGCTTGAACAGTAGTAGGGTCCTCGGAACCTAATTTTTCAAATAATTGCTTGTTATGCTTTTGAATAAATCCTATAGGATTTTCTTCCATTTGTTTTTCCATATTAGCTTCTACTTTTTGAACATGATCTGAAATAGCAATATTTCTTTCAGAGTCTCTTGGTAAATTTTTTACATATTCTCGTATATCAGTCTTACTCATATTACCACTTGTTATATGAGTAGCTGCTGCCCAAGATTGTTTAACTGTTTCTAAATCTTCAGTATATTTATAAAAAAGTGCCGGTCCATTTTTCTTGCCATAAGTAGCTATGAAGTCTTCTTCTTTTATGTCATGCTTAGGCGTCCCAGTCTCTATAGCAACAGCCACAGAGTCCTTAACCTTTGTATCAAATTTCGCTATTTCTAACTTACTAACTCCTTTTTCCCATTGCTCAAATTTAGTTTTATAACCAAGATATTCAGCAGCATCTAACTGTTTTTTAAAGTTACCTTTTTCAAACATTCTGTTTACTAATTTAATTTTATTTGCATCACCTTCCTCAAGGATAGCATCCAATGATGTTTTAGCAATATAAGCAAGTCCGTCTTCTAGTTCTTGTTTTATCTTTGTAGATGACCAAATATTATTATATCCTTCTATACCTTTAGTTTCTGGGTTATCTCCTAGTTTTTTTAGAAGTTCAGTATAGCTATCTTGTATTACTCCCCAAGCTGCAGGATTCTCTGCCATTCTTAAAATTTTACCATCTTTAATATCATTAAGTGATTCAGTCTGATGCAGTAAACTTCTTGCGGCTTCATATTCAGCACCACTTTTAAATACCTCTAGCTTGAATCTATTCATAGTCTTTTTCCAAGCTTGAGTAGCATACTGATTAGGCGAGTCTTTTAAATACTTATCTGATAACTCTTGAAACTTATCTAGATATTTAGTTATAGAACCTTTACCGTCTACTGAATCATCGTCTATGTGAAATTGTTTTTCCCATTCATTAAACTCTCTATATAACTTTTCATTACTCTCTCCTACCCATAACTCACCTGCTTTCTTTTGTCTATCAACTTCTATATTTTTGAGGTTAGTAGCCATATTTTGTATACCTCGGCCAAATGACTGAGTTCCTGTATCAGAAGCTACACCTATTTGACCTCCAGAAAAACCTTGTGCCCCTTGGTCTGACATTCCGACCTTTTTCAAATCATCGTATGTTGGAATCTTCACCATTATGCTTTAAATACTCCTACGTCTGTTCCATATTTATAAGTTGAACTGGCGCCACTTAATAGTGTACCTGCAGCTTTCATCTTACCAGCTTTCATAGCCATTTTCCCTGTATATGAAGCTGTATCTGCGTCTATTTGATAGCCACGCGCTTTCATATCAGCATTATACTGAATCATTAATAAATCCATTTCTTGAGCAATTGCCATTTCTTCAAATAAGTCAATAGCAGTTCCCTCTGTTGAATCAACACCAGCTTTAGAAAGTGCTACAGTGGTAGACCCTCTCAGTTTTCTAGCTCTTCTTTTTAATTGTTCTTTATCATATTCAGCTTTCTCTGCAACAGCAATCTTATTTTGCATAGCAACTTTTGCATTATAGTCATTAAGCATTTTTGTTTGCTTACCTTGTTGATAAGCACCATAAGCTTGAACGGCAGTACCAACTCCCATCATGACTGTTGCGACCATTGCTTTACTCATAGAATTTTACCATTTTTATATAGTCCTCTTTGTTAGGACCAAACTGTTTAAGTTCCGCTTCTTCTTTAAATCCAAGAAACTTAGCGAATTTAACAGCTCGATCAAAATCTTTTATAACGTGACAATGGACCCTATGAAACTTAAATTGATCCGCTATCAGTTTTAAATAATATCTTATATCTTTTATACAACGAATTTTATTCTTTTTAAACTCTGGAGATAAAAACATATATGCTTCCCCGACTCCAGTCCAGTGAGGCATAACTCCACATATACCTATAATTCTTTTATCCTCATACCAGGAGAATGTAGCTCCTACGTGTACAAGACATTGTACTAGATCATTCCAATTTTTGCCATAATTCTCTACCATTTTTTGCTCAGGGCCATCTAATTTTATAGCGTCAAAGTGCCAGTCTTCAAAAGGTACAACAATCATGAATAAGTACTCATCTGTATCATTATAGCGGATATTGTGCAAGCTTGTACAGTATCCGATTTAACATAAATTTTATTTTCAGTATCATAGCCAGAAGGCATATTAAATGTATAATCCCCAGTAGTAGGAGCAGTTGCTGACATAGTACTAGTTGTAGTTCTAAAAGGAACAACTTCCACACTTGAAGAAGCTGGACCAGCTTTTATTGCTGGAGTCTCAAATAATCTAAATATAGCTTTATCAATTCTACCTCTTTTACCTTGGGTTGTTCCATATTGACTCTTAGGTTCTACATTAACAGATTCTAATTCTGCTGTAAATGGTAATCCTACATGACACTTAGTAGTAGGATTAGTTAATGTTATGGCTCCTGAGGATACAGTCTTTCTAGTTTCAACAGCACCATTATTTAATACTGCAACTATTTCACCTTCTAAATGATCTAATCCACTTAAAGTACTTGTCGATCCACCTGAATAAGTTAATCCTGAATCAACATAAAACTGATCAGATTCAGTATGACCATCAGCTTCTCTATAATCATCTTCTAAAAATTCTACATATTGTTTTACAGCACCATTTATTGTTCTCTCTACAATCATATATAAGGTATCAAAAGCGTCATCAACTCCAGGTATAACAGCAATACTTTTTACTTTTGAAATAGCAGCGTCTGTTGTTGCTAATCTAGTAGTGTCTGTAGATACAACTTTTAGCATTGGTCCTTTTGGATTTGTCTCTTTTACAGTTACAACATTTGAAGCAGGATTTGCTACTACAAAATCTGCATGACCATTAATAGTAGTATATATGTTATCTGCTGTAGTATCATTGTTTGTTTGAACTCTAAATTCGTTTGATCCTGGTGTTCCTGTTGTAGCTGTAAATGTAACAGTTGTTCCATCTGACTTTGTAAATTTTAAAGTTTTTCCTGCAGCTATATTAGCATAATCTGTTACAGTAATAGTACAGCCAGAGGAAGTTCCAGCAATTGTGTGTCTATGCCATGCAGTTACATCTTGATCTCTATAGTAAGTAAATCCAAGTAATACTCCATCATTTCTTCTTACCCATAAAACGTTATTAGGATAATTAGCAAAGGAACACTCTTCAAAAAGTCCATATCCTAAATGCTCTGATAGTACTGTCATATCAGGAGTAGTAAATGAATCATAATCAATATTATAGGCAAATTCTCTTAAACGTTTTTTATTTTTACCTATAAATAAAACTGATTTAGAAGCAGGAGATACTCTCTTATCTGCAGCACCGTCATTTGTTTCATTAACTACTTGAACTGTAGTAGGAGATAATCCTTGTGTAGCTGAACCAGAAGACATATTAAATGCTCCATTTTTAGTAAATACATGTAAAAATCTTCCACCATAAAGTCCAGTTATTTGATTTACTTGATCAGATACAAGAGTAAATTGTAATGCATTATCATCTGCAACATCTCCATTTTTCTCTGTAGGAGAAAATTTATCAAAGTCAGCTGACATAGAACTAAATACTGTACTAGGTTGCTCCGATGTACCTGCATAGAATAATCTTTCTTCAAAGAAAGTTGCTTTAGTAGGATAATTACCTGTATAAAAAGAACCTAATCTCCAATCCACATTTGCTGATGTAGCAGCAAAAGGCATATCAGCATTTACAGCGACAGTAACACTAGTAGCAGAGCTGTAAGCAGTTATTTTTCCAAATCCCCAGTCAGTTCCGTTCTTTATTCTTATTGATCTTCCTACATCATCTGAAGTAAAGACATTTGTAGAAGCAGTTACAGTAACAGAACCTGTAGTACCAGAAGGTTGCATTGTTGTAGCTGATGTATTTGTTGGGTCATAAGGACCATCAAAAAAATCTACATCTGTTATTGTCCAAGATGTATGGCCAGTTCTTGTTAACTTTCTAGGTGGGTGAGCTTCATGTACTAAATATAATACGTCAGCAGATTGAACGTATTCTATTCCATTAACTTGAGCAGCTGTATAAGTAGTTGATATTTCATAAGGAGTTGTACCACCTGATACAATAATACCCTCATCTTTAAAAAATCTAATATAGTTATGACCAAATTCTAGTATATAAGCTTGTGTTTTAGAAAAGACAAAAGGAATAAGTCTAGCTCCTGAATTAGAACCAGAAGATGTTTTTATTTCTTTTACAAATTTAGTACCTGATCTTTTTTGAAGACCACCATGCATTAATACTTGAAAATTATGAAGTGTAGAAGCACCATTGTAGTACTTCTCCATGTCTATACGACCGTTTAGCCTTGGACTAAGCTCTCCAGAAGTGAAGTTAGTAAGTATTGGTGAAGAATCTGCCATGTCATTTTAGCTCGTATATTTGTTCCATCTATAATCACTTAAGCTTGATCCTGATGTTCTTGACTCTAACCAGAAATCAGATACCAGTCCGTCAGGAGTTCCCTCCATTGCATCTGCGGATCTTGCTTCAGCTAATTTAGCATAATATAGGTTATTCATTGCATCTAATGTACTTAAGTCTTGTAATAAAGGCATAACTAAATTACAAGCTAATTTTAATGCTAATACTTCGACAAGTAATGAATCATAAGTACCTACATCAGTATTTTTAAATATATATGTTGTTTTAAATGTATCTTGATCAGTTAATAGTTTATCACCCTCTATTTTATATTCAACTGTATCATCTTCTGGATGATGTATTCTTATAAAATCTGATGGTAATTGAAATTCTTTAGTAAAATAATATGCTGGAGTATTAGATGTTAATGATAATGAAGCTCTTTTAATACAACAATTCCAAGGATGTAATCTAAAAATTGCGTCTCTTGTATCATCAAATAACTCATTAGCAAAACGTGCAGCTTTAGTATCTTCTGTTAATGAAGTTATAAATTCATTTCCTAACAAGCCTAAAGCTCTATTTACAATATTTATCTTTGTTGTCGCCATATTTTTCCTTATTAACTAAAGGGGCCGCAATAGCTAAGCCCCTTCAGCCTGAGTTTATTAGTCTACTACATACATGATGTAGCCTACTAGATCGTCGCCAGAAGCTAGAGCCTGGTCTTGAGAAGTAGCTCTTAGCACAACTCCACCTTGACTTTCGAAAAGATGAGTTCCGCCTGTCGCAGTTGTACCAGCACCAAAAGTTTGGTAACCAGCAGTATCTACGTCTAAGCCATTTACAAGTCCATCAGGATCAGC
>CEUX01104320.1_pt1 | contig 16954 bp, 41 predicted proteins | sample 531361 | NCBI WGS metagenome assembly CEUX01 (sample SAMEA2622736, study PRJEB7988) | marine metagenome | isolation source: saline water (ENVO:00002010), including
GAGGAGCTCCCTGCTGTTGTTGAGGAGTTCCCTGCTGTTGTTGAGGATTGCTACTACCACCGCCATTGATATCTCGCCCAACCAGACCAGATAAAGAGACTGAAGTTTTTCCTAGCCTACCCGAATCAAGCTGCACACCAACTGACCAAGCGGTTTTGCTAGCATTCGGCTGCAAACTCATTCCACCACTAAGAGGGTCATTCATTGTGATTTTCAGATTATACGTTCCTGCTTTTAAGGCTGAACCTAGATTAATCTTATTACCGCTTGAATCAGTAAGTTCGGCCTGTTTAGTTGGGTCAAAACCAACCGCATTAACTAAACTTATCACCGGATCAGGCTTACTACCACCGACTGTCAACACAAATGTATTTGATAACGTGGCAGGATATTGACCTGTTGCAAAATTTAGAGTGAAGTTAAAATTAGCGGTAGTGGGATTTGAAGATATCGTTGGCGCTGTTGGTCTCGCTCCAAATACGCTGCTAGTAATGACGAGCATTATTACTATTGTTGTCTTTTCCACAAATTTATTTTAATTAAAATTAATCAGATACAGTACCTTCCTCATCAAGAGACAAGCCCTGAGATTTTTCTATCTCTCCAGCGTCTAACAGGTTAGGGTTTATCCCTGTCGGGCTAGGAATTGAATAGCTCATGACCGTATATGAATCGACATGTTCTTCGTCGGACTTTTGCCATTCGTGTTCGATAAAGCTGCGTATATTTTCTACCGTAATATGTTTAGGGTACTCGGTCATCTGATAAACAGCGTCTAATATTTCTGAATCTGTCATATGTTAAAATACTCCTTTGTTTTGTCTATTGGCTCTTCTTTGTTGTGAACTTTTACAACTTTTTTTTCGCTGAGACTATCCATAACGTCTAATACTATATCCATAAAAAGCCAAGCGCTTATGGCCATGAACATAGGTATCATAATTAACAAACTTTGCATTAAGAAAACTTCTACCATCTTAGCTAAGCTTCTCCTTTAATCCATCAATTGTTTCTGTCGTCGCCACGGTTGTTTTTCTGTTGGCAAAATGAATCTCTCTATATTTATCTTGAAATTGAGTATTAGACTCTTTGACGTAAGTTACGTTGTCCCAATTTAGTAGTACTCTGGCTCCTGTTGTTGTTTTTATTTCTATATTTTTCATAATCATTTATCCTTTTTCTTCTTGTTAGATTTCCAATTTATCTTGTCGTAATTTTTCTTAAATTTATTTGAAAAGCAGTTTCGGGGCTTGTCGCCTTTTCCTGAACCTTTCTTTTTGTCTGCCATTTTTAATAATCAATTCCCGCCTCTTGTTGGGGATTTTTTGGTTCTTCTAAAAGTTCTGGTCTTTCTTTTTTTAGCAAATCTAGTACGCTAAAAACCCTTCTTTCAGGATAAGCATTGCGGTTAGATACTATGTCTGCAATCTTTTTTAATAATTCGTAGTTTCTCATTGTTTAACTTTTTTAATCATCATCGCTCCATGCGAATCTTCTTGTTCCATAATAAAGTCCAAAGCTTCGTCTTCTGTGTCGGCGGTAATTAGATGATGAGTACCCGTAGATAGATGCACTTCATATTTGTAGCTTTGACATCCGACGCTGGCTACCATTAAAATAAATAAAAATAATTTCATTGCTTTCATATTACAGTCATTATTATCTATATTTTTGGACTTTAGTCAACTATTGTTTTGTTTGGGTCTTTGTCTAAAAAAGACATATGGCTTTGTATTTCTGCTATACAGTATTTAACCCAATCGTCTAAATTTGCTTCCTGATCGTCTTTTAGAGACTCATATCCTCCACCCGCTCCTGCGACATCGATTATGGAATCATCAGCAATACTTTGGTAAATCATATCGAACCAATACCTAACCCACATCTCTGCAAACCCATTAACTCTTAAATAATTGAAAAATCTACAATGAAACGCATTAGAGCCAAGACTGTTATCTTTTTTCCTTTCGAGATCATCATCCTCATCCCATCTTAAAGTCTCTACAGAATACCCCTTCTCATCAAGTTCGCGGAGTCTGAGCCAGAACTTATTATCTTTTCTCCCATAACTCAATAACCCTTGTGTTAAATAATGTGGTCGTGTGACCATATTAGGATAAGGATCAGTTTCTTCTGGTAGCTCGTAAGTGAAATCGCCATCGGGAAATTTTGAAGCGTCCTTAAAAAAAGACAAAACCCACACGCCGTCCTTGTCAGATTTTTCTAGAACAGACGTTATATACTCTTCCCATGAAATTTCTACATTGGTCAGTTCTAATTGGGTCTCTGCGTTGATCATTCATGAATCGTAAGATACTTTTTCCAAAAAGTCAAGTTTTATTATTTTATTGCATAATGAAATCTGATATTTTGTCCTCATCTATCTTCCACCGCATGTAATTACATATTTCTTCAGTATCTATACTTGGAGACTTATACCCTTTACGCTTGTCCGCGTTTAGGAGAAGATATTTTTTGAGCGCCTTTTTAAAGTCTTGTTTAGTTTTTAGTTTATCTTTTTCTCTGTAGACCCCCATTAGTTTCATATTTGGTTGATCCATTTCTCTTTCAGACTTACCAACCCAAAGTTCGTTATTATTATTTATTGTGATATAAATAAATGAATCGACGGTTGTAGCAGACCAGCTAGTTTTTGACCATCTATACAAAAGCTCTAGTTCAAGACTACAAAACTCTACATAATCAGAATCTTGGCCGTAGCCTATTTCCCTGAAGAAATACCCCATTACATATCAAATTCCCACGCTACCTCTTTACCAGACCATCGCCACCATTCGTTCCACTTTTCCACTACTTTACCCCCGTTGTTTTTTTGTATGTAATAAAAAAAACCAGAAGTTCCTAAAAGGGTGTCAAAGTCTTTAATTCTAACTGTAGCTTTATTCCCGCAATCTGTTTTGAGTACGACATGAGTAGCTTTTTTGGGAGGGTTCGGAACCGTTATGCCACTTATTTCTTTAGTCGGTTTTCTTTTTCTACCCCTCGTCATCATTATCATATTCCTTTATCGTGTCGTGATCCCACCATTGATTGACCGTATTAAACTTTTCTTTAGTGATGAGCCTTTCTAGTTTTTCGTCCGTAAGCCTTGATTCGTAAGAATTAAAATAATTGTACCATTTTTCCAGATACTCAAAATAACCCTCCTCCCAAAAATATTTTTCCATTCCAAAAAACTCTTTTTTTGTAGGCTCCCTTGTTCCTTCTTTTTTTGGCATTAAGATTATTTTCCAATCTTCGTTGGTTTCGTTAGTTAGCTGAAAGATGGGCTCTGCTTTTTTATTATTAGTTAAGGCGAAAACTACTTCGTGACCATTATAATTGGCTCCTATAAGCTTCCAGTAAATAAACTTTCTGATAATCTTCATCTACTTGATCGTAAAGGTTTTTTGCATTTTTGTCAATTTAAGAAAGATTTTCATCTTTTATGTTTGAAGTTAATCTTCCTTTATTTCTCTCTTCTCTCATTACGTCAAGAGAGTCATCTTCATGTGGTAGCTTTATGAAAGTTGTAGAGTGCATGTTGGAAAATTCACATTCCCCTTCTTTCTTGACAGTATAATAATATAGAGCGATAGATTTTCTGGTTTCTCCTTCAGGACATAAAATCTCTTCTGGAAAACCGTGGTAAGACTTTTCTGAAGTATTAAAACAAGCAAAGGTATTAAAATTGGGGTAAATCTTTTCTATGAGCTCTGTTAATACATGCTTATCGTTTGTGTCTTTATATCCATTCCATATTTGAAAATCTCCATTATATTCTTCTTTCCAATTTTTATTTAAATAAATCAAAACATTCAGCCTTCTTTCTAATTTTAATTTTGGATGTCTGTTAAAATCAACATGAATATCGAGCTTACCTCCTCGTTTGCTTTGATGAATGCCCCCACCTCTGTAGTAAGGATCAGGTATTAAACCTTCTATACCAGTAAGCTTTTCTAGGAAATTTAAAAATGGTGGTGAGTTAAGCTCTATCAAGCAATCTCTTATAGAGTTAGGGAGTTCTGATATTTTGTCGAAAGCATATTTTCTTTCTAAAGGATTGTCATATTTATAAAACGACTCGTTGATAGGAGGAAAGTCTTCAATCATTTTATCCGCAGTGTATTCGTTTAAGAAGTTTTCAAAACTAATATAAGGAAAAGGTTTGGTGGATTGATACTTCTCTGCATTTTCCTCCGCTAAAGTATTTATATATTCTAAATCTAAATTTAATGTTTTCATATCAATTCTTTTTTGTATTTTTGCGCGTAATAATAAGCTCTTTTTCTGGCATAAAAAAGTCTCGACATTACCGTTCCTACTGGAATCTTAAGCTTCTCTGATATCTCGTGATATTCTAACTCGTGTTGGTCTCTTAGTCTAAGCACGTCTCTATGTTCTTTGCTTAATTTTTTAAAAACTTTTTTTGTTATCGATTTGGCTAATTTAATTCTTTCTTCTCTTTCTATGTCATGACTTGGAGACTTAGTTTCATACTTATTATAGTCCATTATAAACTTACAGTCTTCATGAAGCCCACCTTCTTGATCTAAACTTAAAACTTGTCTTCTGTTATTTCTCCTGTATTCGTCAAAAAATGCATTTTTAGCTATATGGTTAGCCCAAGTCGAAAATTTACATTCCCCTTTAAAGCCTTTAATCTTCTGCCAACATCTTATTATGGTGATTTGAAATATATCTTCCGCTAAACAATAGTTGCCCTTAGAAAAACTATAAATCCATCCTCGGATATATTCTCTCTCTCTTTCAATTAGCTCTTCGAACGCTTGCTTATCCCCCCTTTTACAAAGTCTTATTAGCTGTTTTTCCGTTTTAGCTTTCAAAATCTTTTGAAGTCATGAATTTGTGTTCCTCTATTTTAGTAGGATATACAACAACGTTCGTATTATACAAAGATTGAGCTTTTTCTGCATGTTCGCGTTTTTTAAAAAAACCTAAAGAAGTCCATTGTAAGTTATTTAATTGTTGTTTGAGTTCGTAAAACTTCATATTTGGTTAAATTTAATTAAATATTATTTTAAATCAAATAGAATTATCTAATTCTAGTTTTCTTTAAATCTTGAATAACTAGTCGGAGAGACTCTTTTTGACCTCCATCGTAATCATCCATGACTATCATTTCGTTGTATTGCTTTTCGTATTTAGCTATAAGTTTATCTATCTTTTGTTTCTTTGGCTTGTTATCTTTGTTCATTTTAAACCTGTATAATCAGAAGATGATCGTATTTTTTCCCCCAACCCATCTACCATTTTAATGTTATATTTACGGCAAGTTTCTGCTTCTGGTATTTCTTCTTGGTTTCTATCTCCACCGTTTGCAAATATAATGTCATGATGCGTGTATATCTGAGCTATTCTTTCTAGAGTACGACAAACAGTCTTATCTTTATCAACGCTTATCATTGCAGCGTCTACGTATTTAATAGAGTGTATTATCTTAATTCTATCCGATTGACTCATAAAGGATTTGGTTTTTTTTATTTTTGCCTGTTCGTCGTTATTAACTATGACAAGCAACATATCAGCCGTCATTCCTGCTTTTTTAAACAACTCCAAATGTCCAACGTGTAGGGGGTCAAAATAACCGCTTACTATAACCAGCTTTTCAGAGACATGTGCCATTTTATTCGTTTCCTTTCCTAAAAAAACTTGTAACCATAGAGTATATAAACACGGAAATTGACGCAAAAAAATAAAACACAGTAGTAAATATCACACAAAAAAAGTCTGTTATTTTTCTTATCACTTTAGCAGTTTCTCCATTTCATAGGTATCATCGGGTTTAAGTCTTTTATAGGTATAACATAAGCTCCCTTAAAAGTACCCTCTTTTGCCTCACCCCGCGTCTTGTAAGCTTCGGAAGTTTCCCATCCACAAATATAAACTATTCTAGTAGAAATTCCTTCTTTTTTTTCTGACAACAAGCATTGTACAATGGTAGTGTCAGGATGCCATTCCCTTGGTCTAACTGGAGAATTATGTTTAATTGGTGGTAGATTAGTTCTAATTAAACTTCCTTTTACGTCTAAGCCAAGGTTTATAAAATCTTCTCCGTTATCGCTTATATGTTTGTTCCCTGTAGCTTTCCTAACCGCAGGAAGCATATTTGCTTTCGAACAAGAGTGTTGATATTTCATAATACCATCGTATGACCAAAGATATTTGGCTACTGCAATATGACAAAGATGGCCTGTCATGGCATCTTCATCTTCTGTTTTACCACGAGTCTCAACATGTCTAATGTGGCTTGGTAAACCCGCTTCAGTAAATTGTTTGGCTTGGTTTTCTGCTAAAGCGATCCAAGGTTTAGTCAGCACCTCTTTTATTATTTGATCTTCTCTTACTGGCATGATTTTTTAATTTTGTTTCTACTGACTATTAAAACCTTTAATTTTTTAAGAGCTATTTTTTCAATTTGTCTTATCCGTTCTCTAGTTAAATTAAATTTATCTCCTATAGATTCAAGAGTATGGTAATCTTGGTTATTTAAGCCAAATCTAAGCTCTAATATGCTTTGTTCTCTTGGTTTTAATTTTTTGAGAACATCATGAAGATTCTCGTTAGCGTTTACCTCTCCTAAAATTTCTAAAGGATTTTTTTGTTCTTTGTCAGGGATCATGTTTGCAATGGTTGTAGCATCATCTTCATAACCATCGACTCCTATTTTTTTGTCAAGAGAAACGTAACTATAGTGATGAGAGCCAATTCTTTTGAGTTGCTGTTCTGAAAGTCCAAATTCTTTCATTACTACATCATCAGAAGGTTCAAACCCTTTTCGAAGTTGAAACTTTTCTTTAAATTTTAGCACCGCACTTCTGGTTTGAGCTAGATTTACTGGGATTCTTATAGTTCGCGAATCGTTAGATAAAGCTTTGGTTAAACACTGTCTAATCCAAAAACTTGCATAAGTAGAAAGCTTAGCCCCCTTGCCCATTTTATATTTTTCTACCGCTCGCATTAGCCCCTTATTTCCTTCAGCTATAAGGTCTGCAAGTTCAAGTCCCATTTTTTGATAATCCTTAGCTATCTTTATAACTAACTTAAGATTACAATTAATCAGCTTCTCTCTCGCTTCCATAGCCTTCAAACGCTGACGGGTAGAGCATTTCCCTTTGTTATCCCTATATTTTATATACTTTTGAAGTAAAGCTTGTTCTTCTGACAGGGTTAATAGGGGAAACTGACCAGCCTCATCGAAATACATATCCAATATATTATCCTCTTCCTTGAAATTATTGTACGCCATATGAAACCGATTATTAGACTATTCTGAAGAAAACTCAAGGAAAAAAGCTCAAATCTACCACTGAATCATCAATATCGTTCGCGTAAGTATGACAATTCCATGAGCTTTTTTCAAAATTATCTATTATTTTTACTTCAATTTTAAGCTCCGTTTTTCTGTAGGACTTAATTAAGGTTAATAAACAACTGTGGCATACTGTTTTAGGTCGTTTCATTTCGGGGGGTAAATAAGAAAAATAAATAACCTTTTCGATATCGTACAAAGCTTTATATTCTTTAGGAGAATAAGTTAAATTACAAAGAGTACATCGACATTTACTTTTTCTGAATTCAGGTCTTATTATTTCCGCTTTGTCCATTACTTGTTATTTTTTTTAAATCATTATTAAACTCTAACAGCATATAATTGTTATATCTTATTCCATCCTCCTCCATCTTGTTGTTGTTATATGCTATTTCGTAAACTTTATCGTATTTAGACTGCTCGTTTAAAAAATGATTATGATTTACTCTTACATCATTAAAATACACTAAACTTTCGAGAGATGCACCCAAGTTATACCAAAAATTATCATTATAAAAATGTCTCAAACATAATGGAGCCATGTAGGAAAGTTTTTCTATTATATCTGAGTTCATTATAACATTCCTACAAGCATGTAGTTGCGCTTTGCCTTGTTCGTGCATTAAATCATTTAAATAACCTATTCCAATATTCCCTTTAGTTTCAAGCTCCTTGTAAACTATGCTATCCCAGTTTTTTGTAATAAATTCATTATCATCTCCAATGAATCCAATGTACTTATATTTCTTTGCGTATTTAAGGGCAAAGTGATTCATTTTTTCTTGTGCATAGCCAGCTTCCCCGTCATATATTTCGTATTTTAAATCATGATGTTTATAATAGGATTCTTGATTATCGCGATCCAAAATAATAAGTAACTCTGCGAAGTCTCCCGTGTTTTTATTAAACGAAGTTCTTAGTTTTTCTATTATGTTCGGTCTATCCCTGCTAGGAACAAACATTAAGATTTTGTTCATTTTTTTAAATGAAAAAAAATTAGTCATGAAGCATGTCTGAGGCTTCGGGACCGGAAATAGAAGTTTCTACTAAAGAATAGTCAACTTTGGAAGAATTTAGGGTCTCTTGGGGGGATGAGTCCATAAAGATGTTGTAAGCTTTTCGGTGCGCTTTTTTATAATCTTTTTCTTGTATTTCTAGCTCTTGAAAAGCTCTATAATAAACTTTTACTTTGTAAGTCTTTGCTCCTGTTGCTTCCACTAAAGAAATTATAGTAAATATTCTGCGACTTTACTAGGGTCTATTTCGATAAATACTTTTTCTTGTTTTAGTTCAAGCATTTGATTAAGAGAAAATCCTTCATCACGCGCCCAATCGTACCTTTTATTATTTACTAAATATGCGTAAATCTTAGGATCGCCAAGAATATTAGATTGAAAAGATAAAAGAATTACTCTGTCGTTACTTGGATTAGATAATAAAGCTACTGTATCTATAGGAGTATCGGTGACTACAGCATGAAACCCCAGTTTAATGCACTTACCTTTTTGATTTAAAACATGTTTTTTTAAATGATAATTCATTCTTCTTTCATTTTTCGTTTTTGCTCTTGTAAAAACTCTAATGATATTCTGAATTGAGCTTCACATTTGTTGCATTCTAAAACTTCTTTACATTTGTAATCTATTTTTTTACATTCTTTGTCCTTGTCAAAAAGCCCTTTTCTGCAAGCGCAATCTGTTCTCGGCTCTTTTGTTAAAAAGAGTCTTGCTTTGTCGCTCGGAGCACAATATGGGCAAACGTAAATATGCATAATAATTCATCAAATATATTTACACTTGTATTGCGCTTTTATTGGAATAAATTAAGCTGAATAAAGCTCATGAAGTCGTTTAAAACTCTAAATTTCAAAAATAATCAAGAATTAGAGGATTATTTAGGAGAATATTACTTAGATACACCACTAGGTACTTACCCAGAATTTTTTGGAGCGTTTGTTGGCGTTATAGAAGGTAAGGGCATTGAGCCAAAAGTATGCTATGATTATACAAAAACCATAGACATTATAATGGATCAGTTAGCTGAAAATGAAAGCGAAATGTGCGCTGAAGATAAGCATTATAAAGATTGGCATGGTGACGCCGTAGAATATTTCGAATTTAATGTGATTGGTGCTTATCATGGAGATCATACTCCCGCGTTTTTATACAGAGATATGGAGGAGGTATGATTAATGTCGGTGTAGTTGGAAACGGATATGTTGGGAAAGCTACTGCTCTCATGGCCAAGGGTCATAATGTAAAATTTCATGATAACGACGAGTCTAAAAGTGATTGTTCTTTATCTGAACTTGCCTATTCTAGCGATTTAATTTTTATTTGCGTTCCTACTCCAATGGACGAGGACGGTTCGTGTTGTACTGACATCGTTAGAACGGTTGCGGGTAATTTAAGAATTTCTGGAGTGGGGTCAGATAAAGTTGTTATAAGGTCAACTGTTCCAATGGGTACTTGTAATGAATTCGAGTCTAATTTTATGCCTGAATTTTTAACTGAAAAAAATTGGGAGCAGGATGTTATTAATTGTAAAGAATGGGTTTTCGGGGTACATGACAAAAAAAATTTTAATAAAAGCTTAATTGAAGAATTGGTTGGTGGAGCAAAGATACATTATTGCACAACGCAAGAGGCTGAACTTTGTAAATATGTTAGAAATTGTTTTTTAGCAACGAAGGTTTCTTTTTTTAACGAGATTTATGAGTTTTGTGAAAAGTCTAATCTAGATTACGAAAAAGTTAAACACTTAACTCTGCTAGATGAGCGGATCAACTCTAGTCACACTCAAGTACCAGGTCCAGACGGTAGGAAAGGATTTGGAGGAACTTGTTTTCCAAAAGATATGTCATCGCTCAACCACCAAATGGTTGAAAAAGAAATATTATCTTATATTATTGCTTCTGCAATTTCTAGGAATAAAAACACAGATAGGCCAGAACAAGACTGGAAAAAAGATAAAGGTAGGGCGGTCAGTTAATAACTGATTCTATTTTTTATTCAAAAAAAGATGATTTTTTGCCTCGTTGGCTTTTCGGCTCGACATAACCTGTCAAAATTTGCTTTAATCATCTCTCATATTATAACTACACTTAATTAATAAAAAAGAACGAGAATCTTTCAACTCTCGCTCTTCGTTTGGGACGGGTAGGCTGGGTAGCCTCACCTAGTTTTATAAAAGTCCACTGTATTCATTACGTCAACAGCGAACCGACGTTTGTCAAGCTTTCTCCACTTTCCTTGGCGCGTCTTTTTGTAATTTTTAAAATCTGTTTTCAACCTTTCAGCATTGATAACTTCCCATGTCCCGTCTTTATGTTTTACAAGTATTGTTCTATAAGCCTCTTTGACAGTTTTACCTTTAAGGGGTTTACGGCTTTTGGGACTTCTTTTTATTGTAGGAAGACTCTCTTTCTTTCTCGCGCTGTTGTCCATGTCAAATACTAGCACTTAGTTTTAAGAAGTCAAATTTTTTTATCTTCGTGGCTGTAAAAAAAATAAGGACTATTGCCATAACTCCTATCTATATCTTCAGAGCTCATCGACTCTGAATTTATTTTTATTTTAGGAACATTTTCTTTGTCATAAGGGATTATGAAGTCTGGATTGTGCCACCTTAATAGGTTGTTTGGCGGTATACAAAAATTTCCGTCTTCTAGTTCGATGAAGTGATAACACTTACTGTCTTGGTCGTTAGAGTACCCTAGATTGAGTTCGTTTAAGTCTCCTTCGTAATCGTCAATCGTAAATAAGTATTTGCCCGATCTCCAGTAATTATCTCTACAATGAACATCTACCCTTTTGTTCTGTAAAAAAGCAAAGGTCGTTACTGCTATGTTATTGCTTTGGCAATCCCAAGTTTGAAGAAGTGAGAGTCTCTTTTTTTCGTCATGGGATAAGATATCAAACTTCTCTTTATGACAAAAAGCAGAAATTGGCATCATCCAAAAGACAGCGCCAAAGTTAGATTGAAAGTGAAAATGCATTGGTCTATTTAGCATAGACTTGCATCCAAAAATATACCCTTCAGTTATCCCCCCGTCGTCTTTCGGCAGAATATACTTATTTCTAATAAAACACTGAGTATATGGCGTATTAGCGTTTAATTGTGCCACGTATACTATTTACACCTGCAATCGGGGTTTTTGCAACACTTATCTTTCCTTAAAGAGGCATTCCAAAAGCCTTTCCAATTATCTATAAGCCATTGCTTTAGCCACCCGTGATTGGGGTCATGTTTTTTGAACTTACCGTGTCTTGAATTCCACATTCCCATAATTTTTTCTCCTTTTTAATCAAATCTGTTTACATCTTCTATTATTATTTTAACTACCGCATATACGAAAGCTGTTGACATAACAAAAAAAACTATCGAAAAAATTATTTCCGAAAAGCTCATAGCAATCCCGCCTCCACTATGAAATATTTAGTCCTTCTATCTTGTATAAAGCTTTCGGCGTAAAGATATTCTATTATCTTCGCTATATCTTCATCAGATATACAGCCAACTGCATTATGGATAATTATCGTGTCTTCTTGCCAGTTAGAATCTTCTGAAGATTTTATTTCGGCGGTAAAACCATTGATTCTTACCAATTGCATATATTTATATACACGCTTTTTTCTAAAAAAACTTATATATTTAGAATAAATAAGTGTATCTATATGTGAGGGCAATATGAAAAAATTTCTACAAAACTCTCGCGAATCTTTAAAAAGATTTTTTAAGGGTGGATTCTTCGCTGGATTTATCGTTAGTTTGTCTATTTTCGCCGTATTCGTTTTTTTCATGGATATTAATTATCAAAGCAAATTGTTAAAAAGAACTGCCGATATGGAACTTATACTACGGTCCGAAAAAGAAGCTCACGACGCAGAGGTGTTAGGATTTATAATTAAAAATAGAGAACAAAAATATCAAATGGAACTTGTTAACGCTTCTCAACAAGACTTGATAGAAAGAATGGCAGTGCTAATCAATTTTCTTAGATCAAGAATAATGGAACTTGAAAACGTAAGACCCGACGTCGAAGAAGAGAAAAAAAAAGAAGAAGAGCCATCTAGGTCAATTGCATGAAAAGAGCAACACTAAAAGAATTTAGAAACGGTACTTGGATTGTTGGTACTGTTGAAGAGAAAAAGAAAAAGAAAGAAAAAAAAATGAATCCATGTTTAGGTAAATCAACTGGTCTACAGGCAAAGAAACTTGATATAGTTGCAAAATTTTTTGATTGGCATTTTATTGCGTTTTTGTTTTATGGCTTTGCTTTGGGTAGTAGTGTTTTGTTAAATTTATTTCAATTTTTTTATATACAGTCACTTAAATGAATAAACTATCTGAAGAGGACAAAGAGTACCTTTTAAGCTATATCAAAACAGGTATTGCTAAAGCTAACTTCAACGCTCTCCATTACCAATCCGAAGAGTATTACAACGAAACCGTTCAACTACAAAGAATTTATAATATGCTTAGCTATGATCCAAATGATTGGAATCTTGAGGGTGGGCGTTTGAAGAAAAATTAGTTTTTATAATTTATTATTAATTTAAATAAAAAGAGCCCCCTGAAAAGGGGGCTTTGCTATTTCATATCGTAATTAAGACGAACTACTTAACGTCATCACCAGTTTTCACTGAAGGAAATGGTACGTCCACATTAACAAGAGGAAGAGTCACAGAAGCTCCTTTTTTGGTCATTTTAGCTTCTAAGACAGCATCCTTATTTGCTGCTCCACCCACAGTGACAGACGGAAGTTTTTCCGTAAGAGCGCAGCCTACCGAAAGGAAAGGCGCTAACGCTACTAGTGCATATGCTTTGATATTAGTTTTCATATATGTTGTTCCCCTTGTTTTTTCGGGGTCTGAACATATTGACAATTTTCTGGAAGATTGTCAAGGGCGTTTTGCGCTTATGTCTAAATATAAACATAGTATCTCCTGAGCCCGAAGATTGGTATGGCTCTTCTCCCCAATGCACTTCCATATCTATTTGATTTTGATCACAAAAATCAAGAATTCCGTGATCATCTATGCCTCCTCGCATATTTTCATCATAAAATCTCCTATTTACATCCTCTATCACGTATATCCCCCTGCTAGATATATTTTTCCATAATTTCATAAGGGTGAGAGCTTGTTCTGCTGCATCATGACTCGCATCATCAATAATTACATCATAAATCTTTTCTGTGTCCCAATTCATTACGTCGGTGTCATGGACCACAATGTCTCCAAGCGCCTCTCTTTGAAGCGAAGCACAATGGATGTCTACTCCCTCAATATCCGAGCCTCCCTTAAAAAAATCCCTCCACAAACATAAACATCCCCCTGAAAAAACACCTATTTCTAATAGGGATACTTTTTTATTTTTTAAGTGTGCGAAAATTCTCTCATAAACAGGCATATAAGAGTGGTTTCTGACTTTATCTGTTTTATATTTAGAATAATCCATAATTAATCCTTTTTTAAGAATAGTAGTTTCTTTTGTTTATGCAATTAATTAAACTTTCCCAAGTAAACTCTATATCCCTGTCTGTATTTACACAAATTCTAGGATTACCAACCTCAAAATCAACAACATGAAAGTCTTTTCTGAGGCTCCTCGTTGAAGTTAACAGAATCTCTAAAACCTGCCCAGTATTATTTTTCTTTAACTCGTCTCTAAGATTTTGATATGGATTTACGAGACTAAGCACAACATCTGACTCTTGGGTTTTATTTAAATAAGTAGCTACGGCATTTGCATTTCGGATATTTTCTTCTCTACCCCCCTTTCCATAATCAGAGTTTGAAAAAAGGAGTCTGAATTCATCTCCATCTATATGAAACGTGGTTAAGAGATGTGATGCAAGCATCCTCCCTAATACTGTCTTTCCTGAAGCTGGTTGACCATATATCAGGTAGATCATATAGCTAGAACCCTGCGCTCGATAAATTATTTAAAGCTTTTATGAAATTGTCTTCATGCTTTTTGAATTCTATCCATTTTTTTAAGGTGCTACTTCCATGTCCATAGCCATAAGGTAAAGGTACATAATCTTTAGTTTGTATTTTTGGAGGCTCACCCCATCCATAAGGAAAAGCTTTCCCCGAAGGACTATAATATATTTCATGCTCGCAGATTAAACAGCAACAGCCTGTCAAAAAAACAGAACAAATAACAGCTACTAATAAAAATCTAAACCGAACTAGGATTATTCTAAAATTTTTCATTTTTCTTCTCAACAAAAGGGCTTTTTAAATAATGCCAAACCACGCAGCTTATCGTCCAAACCCCATAAGCAATACCATACGCTACAAGGAGAACTAAGTCACTAAGATGTTCTAATTTTTTCATTCTAACCTGTTTAGCAGATTAGCTGGTAATTCATTTATGTCTGTAACGTTAGCTTCTAAATCTGTAGAAAAGCGAAACGCTGTTTTTTCTTGACCTGTAGATTCAAACATTATTTTTTTAACCTTTATCTCTTTGTAAGGTTTTACTTTTATTAATTTAATTGTTGCTTCAGTTGGAGCTTCGTCCTTTTTAAGATAAACATGGATGGTTACTATGTTTTCTCCTTGGGTGACACCCCTAAAAGATACTACTTCTTCATGGAATTTAACTATTGTACCTCCCTGCTCTGGTAGCGTATTATTTCTGGCTCCTAGCGCATCGTGATCTAAACTTATTAAACTTCCTGCTCCTCCCTCTCTATTGTTAAAGCTAACTATATGTCCAGAAGCAGCTTGAACGTATATATCTAGATCGTCGGAGCTTTTTGAGTCCCAAGTTAATATAACTTCATATATAGCATTAGGCGGACGCGACTTAGTTTTCTCTTCCTCGGTCTTTAACAGGAAGAGTATTGCTACAAGCATAAGTAAACAACAAAATAATACGTCAATAAACGGTCTAAATGAAAAAAATCTTCTCATCCATCATCTCCGATAGCTTCTACTGGGCAACCTTCCAAAGCTTCCGCGCAGAGGTCTTCTTCCGCTTGGTTTTCAGGCTGTTTATAAACATATGAGTACCCATCATCATGATCAGCAAAATTATCAGGAGCTGTTTCGCGACACAAGTTACAATCAATACACTCGGTATCAACGTAATATTTACCTGCTGCGTTATCTTCGTATTTATCTTCTTTTGTTGCCATTTTTATTACTCCTTAGTTAATTTTTCAACGATTCCAAGCAGTTCTTCTACTTGTTGATCTTTCTCTTGAATCTCTTTGCTCGTAGATAAGACGCCAAGCCAAAACCCAATTACTAGGGAAACCATGATTATTATCACCATCATCTCCGACCTGTTTGGCTTTAGGAGATTCATTTATTCTTCTTCTTCTTCTTCTTCTTCTTCTTCTTCTTCTAATTTAAATTTTAAAATCATTAGCTGAACTTGCAAGGGTAAGCTAAACATAATACCACAAACCGTAGTATAAAATGCTGTATTTAAACCTTCTTTTAGACCCGCTACGACTTCGCTCGTAGGTAGAGAGCTATCTAAGCTACCTTGCGTCGCAAAAATAAGACCGACTATAGTACCTAATAAGCCCAATGAAAAAAAGTGTTCTGCTGCAAACCAACCTATGTCTGCTCTTTTAGTTAAATACTGTTTGGCTTCTTTTGATTTATTTTTATTTATTTTATCAGAAAGATAACTAAGTCTTCCTATGTATCCAGCTACAAACAAATATAAAACCATTATCAATACAGATATCTTAGATAAATCATTCTCAATTATTGTCGATATAGCATCTTTTTGTTCTGCGAAAAATATTGCAGTTAAAATCACAGCGTTAAGTAAAAACCATTTTGTAAAAGTTCTCATGTCTAATCTTGGGGTTTTGGTTGTATTTCTGAAGGCAATAGTTCGTGAAACTGCCATTCTTGTTTTTGTGATTCGTCACCTTGTCCCTTTTTTGATTCGTCTTCTCCTTTTTTCTTTATACCCTTAATCTTAGAGAGTTTGCCCAATACAGGCTGGCCATTCTTTAATTTAGACTTTACCCCTTTTTCTAATTGTTCGTGCAAATCTCTACTGTATTTTACACTGTATAAACGAGGCTCTCTGTGCTTATTTTTATATCCAAAAAAACGTAATACTTCATTTGCTTTAACCTCGTCCGCCGACTCAGACAATATGTATATAGCTCCTTCAAAGCTGGTTAATTTACTGGGTTCTTTAATTATTACCCAATGAATAAGCATTTTTTCTGGCATATCAGATTGGTTTGCTGGCCAACCCAAAAAAGAATGTATACAAAGCCAAAAAATTATTGTAAAAATGCAAAAAACCGAAATACAAGCGGTTTTTAAATACCACTTTAAAGAAGATTCGCTCAAGACCCAAAAACTTAAACTCCCGAAAACTAATAATAAGATCGGGAGCGCAATGTTCATCGTAGGTTCTTTCTTATCCAAGGTACATATTTTTTAGACTTAGGATCGTAGTAATAGAATTTTGACTGTCCAAGTAGGTAGCCATTATTCAGCGTAAACTTTTGAGTATACAATGGTACAGTATTCGTCTGTGAAGAACCGTTAGCTTGAGGTACGCCTCCAAGATTTGTCCCAAAATTTGGCTGCTGGTAGCCCATATTTGGCCTTTGGTACTGATTTGGCT
>CEUX01095298.1_pt1 | contig 16924 bp, 2 predicted proteins | sample 531361 | NCBI WGS metagenome assembly CEUX01 (sample SAMEA2622736, study PRJEB7988) | marine metagenome | isolation source: saline water (ENVO:00002010), including
CATAAAACCTAAAAATGGTGACTATATTTCTGATTTTGATAGAAGTAACATCCTTTCAAAACTAAAACAGTACTCACTTTCAGGTATAAATCAACAAATCATCGATTTGAAGGTGCTTTTTGTTGAAATTGACTCCGCAGTTTACTATAATAGTTCTCAAGTAACAAATATTAACAATTTAAAGAGTCGTATTACGAATACTTTGAATACATTTAGATCATCTAACATCAATAAGTTTGGTGGAAGGTTCAAATATAGTAAAATTTGCCAAACAATTGATAATGTTGACGATGCAGTGACATCAAACATTACTAGAGTCATCATTAGAAGGAATTTAAAGGCACTTATTAACCAATTTGCACAGTATGAGTTATGTTTTGGTAATAAATTCCATATCAATCCTGAAGGATTCAATATTAAGAGTACAGGATTTAAGATTTCTGGAAGTAATGACATATATTACTTCACTGATGTGCCAAAAACAGATACCACAGGTACTATTTCTATAGTAAAAGACTCTGCTGAAGAGGGTACTTATACTGTATATGTTAAATCTGCTGGTACTGTTGATTATACCAAGGGTGAAGTTATTATTAATACTGTTAATATTACATCAACAGTAGAACCAAACAATATTGTTGAGATACAAGCAATACCTGAATCTAATGATATTATTGGATTATCGGATCTTTACCTTGATTTTTCCGTTTCTAAAAGCACAATAAATATGATTAAGGACACCATTACATCAGGTGAACAAATATCTGGTATCGGATATAAGTCAACATCTAGCTACCTAAACGGAGAACTAAAGAGGATATAAGATGATACAAACTGGGTTTGAAAAGAGAGTAACTGTTCAGCAAGTTATTGAAAATCAACTTCCTGAATTTGTGCTCTCTGAGAGTCCAAAGACTGTCGATTTTTTAAAGCAATATTACATTTCACAGGAGCATCAGGGTGGTGCTTCTGATATCGCAGTTAATCTGGATCAATATCTAAAGGTAGATAACTTTACACCAGAGGTAATTTCTGGTGAAACAACACTATATTCTGATATTGATACTTCAGATACTACTATTCAGGTATATTCTACTAAAGGATTTCCTGATGAGTATGGTTTATTCAAGATTAATGATGAAATCTTTACTTATACTGGAGTAACAACTAATACCTTTACTGGCGTAATACGTGGATTTAGTGGAATTACAAGTTATAGGACTGATTTAGACGCAGAAGAACTTGTTTTTAGCGACACTAGTGCTGGAAGTCATACTGCTAGTACTAAGGTTCAGAACCTAAGTGCACTATTTTTAAAGGATTTTTATAGAAAGTTAAAAGTAACTCTTACACCAGGACTTGAAGATGTAGATTTTCAGGCAGATCTTGATGTTAATAACTTTATTAAGGAAGCAAGAAGTTTATATGAGTCAAAAGGAACAGAAGAATCCTTCAGAATCCTATTCAATGCTCTCTATGGAGTAGAACCTAAAGTTGTTGATTTAGAGCAATACCTACCCAAACCCTCCTCGGCAGAGTTTTTAAGGAGAGAATTACTAGTTGCTGAAAGAATTTCTGGAAATCCTGCTAATTTAGTTGGACAAACTATTAGAAAATCAACAGATTCTGCTACTCAAGGTGCTGTTTCTGAAGTTGAAGTCTTTACTAGATCTGGAATTAGTACATATTACAAGATTGGACTGTTTGTTGGGTATAGTGATAATGCGTTAATTGAAGGTACATTCGAAGTTCAACCAAAAACTAAGGTAATTAATCCAGTTTCTGTATCAGATTCTATTATTACAGTTGATTCTACCATTGGATTTGGTGCAACTGGAACATTAGTATCTGGTAAGAACATTATTACCTATAGTAGTAAGAGTGTTAACCAGTTCTTAGGTTGCCAGGGTGTAACTGTTGGTATTGGTACAGCAGATGAGATAAGAACGGATGAAGTATTTGTTGGATATGAGAATGGAGATTTAACTAAAAAGGTAGAAATACGTCTTGGTGGTGTTTTATCTGACTTTAAAACTACGAATGATGTTTTAGATACTTCAGAGGAGCAGATTTTATATGTGAATCATGTAGGTGAAAAGATAAAATTATCTGAAACTGGTTCTACTGATAAGGAATTATTTGCTAATTCTTGGATTTACAATACTAGTTGTAGATTTGATGTTGATGAAATTAATACTGGTTCGTCAACTATTACATTAAAATCAGATATTGACAAATCACAATTAAAAGTTGGCGATAAAATTGATATTTTATTAGGTGATACTGAAAATATAGCACTTACTAATGCAACTATTGGTTCAATTGATAAGACTCTTAAGCAAATTCAGTTGAATAATATGACTGGATTTAATTATAATGCCCTTCAGACATATACTATTAGGAAAAAATTAAATACTGCTACTAGTTCTGGGACATCTATAATTTATGGACAGAATAAAGTTACTACAGATATTCAAAACGTTTATAATGAGAATGATGAAGCATTCTATGTTGCTTCAAACTCTTTACCGTCATATGATATAACAAAATCTACTGTTAAGTATACTGTTTCTACTGGAACTGCAGGTGCATTGGATGGTTATAACAGTATAATAGAGCAATATCAAATTATTTCTTTTACAGAACCAACACTAGACTTTATCACTGGAGACAAAGTTGTTTATAAAGCAGAAACTACACCTCTTAAGGGATTGGAAGAAGGGGAATATTATGTTGAGGTATTAAATGGTGGTAAAATTAAATTATATGAATCTAGAGGTTTAATTGAAACTAATGGAACTATAGTTGATGGTTCTGTAGTTAATAATGCTAAAGGATTTGTTTCAGATGGAACTAATAATCATACTTTTATTTTAGCAAGTCAAACTGACGATTCCATACATCCACAGAAACTTCTTAAGAAATTCCATCATTCACAGAATCTTAAAACAGGGGAAGGTACTAAAACCAGTACTGGTTCTCTTGGGATGTTGATTAATGGTGTTGAAGTTGTTAGTCCAAAATCATTAGATAAAATTTATTATGGTCCTTTAGATAATATTACTGTTTATAATAATGGAACAGATTATGATGTACTAAATCCACCAACTATTGAAATTGCTAGTGGATTAGGTATAACTGCTCTTGCTCGTGCAGTTGTAAGAGGTAGTGTTAAGGAAGTTCTAGTAGATCGTCAGGATTTTGACGTAGATGATGTTAAGAGTGCCACTATATCTGGTGGAAATGGTTCTGGAGCAGTCTTAGAACCGATGGTAGGTGTCAGACAACGTGAAGTTAGGTTTGACAGTCGTGATGACGTTGCTGGTGGTGGAGTAAGTTTATCTCTTGATACAATTACCTTTGTACAAGATCATAATTTTGTCAATGGAGAACCTATTGTATATGATTCAAATGGTAATACTGGTTTAGGTACTTTTGTTAATAATGCCATCTATTATCCAGAGGTTATTAGTAATACCAAGATTAAAGTATATGCAACTAAGACTGATTATGATAATAAAACCCTTGCTTTAGATTTTAATGGTATAACTGGTGGACAAGGTATTCATAAGTTTAAAAAGTCAGAATATACCAAAACCTTAAGAGGAATAAGAGTTATTGATGGTGGTTCTGGGTATACTAATAGAAAATTGATTGTTGATCCAGTAGGTGTCAATACTGTAACTAATATTATTACCTTTAATAATCATGGATTTAATAGTGGAGATAAAGTTGTTTATTCTGCTGATACTGCAGCTATAGAAGGATTGTCAACATCAACTCAGTATCAAATTATTAAATTAGATAATCATTCATTCAAACTTGCAAATGCAGGTGTTGGTGGAACAATAACAAGTAATTATGAGAGAGGAAATTATGTTGGTTTGGGATCTACTGGTGTTGGATATCAAAATTTTGCATATCCTGATATCACTTTAACTGTTAATGCAACAATTTCTGGTGTTGGAACTGCTACTCAAGCAGTAGGAGTAATAACTGCAACACCTATAATAAGAGGTGAAGTTATTGATGCTTATCTTTATGATAAGGGTACTGGATATGGTTCATCTATTATAAACTTTGATAAGAGTCCAGTTGTAAAGGTTAAATCTGGTAAGGATGCTGAATTTAAACCAATTATCATTAATGGTAAAGTTGATCAAGTAGTTGTACAGTATGCTGGTGTTGAGTATACATCCCCTCCCGATTTAACCTTTATTGGTATTGGTTCTGGTGTTGGTGCTAAAGCAAGAGCAATTGTTGAAAATGGAAAAGTAACTAATGTTTCTATTATCAATCCAGGTGTTAATTATAGTTCAAATACTGGAGTTGCAGCAACTTCTGTAGGACGTAATGCATTTATTGAAGCAGATATAAGAGAATTGACTGTAAATAACCATAAGAGGTTTGGTAATGAGATATTAGTTCAGAATGTCAGTGGTTTGCAATATGGATATGTGGGACATTCTACAGCAATTGGTAGCAAACTAGGTGATAAATTAGACACACACTCACCAATTATAGGATGGGCATATGATGGAAATCCAATTTATGGTCCTAATGGATATTCTGATCCAGAAGATGCTAACTCTTCCGTAAAATATGTAAATACTGGATATATTTTATCAAGTTCTGATGTTGTAGATAGACCTCCATTTAAGATGGATGGTACAGTATTTGATCAAGGATTCTTTATTGAAGACTATAAATTTGATAATTCAGGTGATTTAGATGTACATAATGGTAGATATACCAAAACACCAGATTTTCCAAATGGTGTATATGCATATTTCGCTGGAATAACCACTGTAAGTAGAGAAGCAAAATTCCCTTACTTTATCGGTGATACATATAGATCTAAATTGATTGAACAAGGTATAGATCAAAGTTTTGATTTTAATAACTCAGATTTAATTAGAAATACTCTTCCATACAAATCTGAAGATTTAACTGCTGATAATGATTTCATCTCAGAACCTTATGAAATAGTACAGCAAAGAACAATTGTCGATGCTATAAGTAAAGGAACTGTTGATTCCTTCTTAATCAATCAACCTGGTGATGGGTATGCTGTCAATGATATTCTACAATTTGATAATAGTGGAACAAATGGTGGTGGATTAAACGCCTATGTTTCTAGAGTTGGTGGAAGATATATTAGAAGTGTTGATACTGAAGTTATTACTTATCAAGATTCATTATTAATTTGGGATAATTCAAATCAAATTTCAGTGCATGTTTCACCTACACATGCTCTACTTGATGGTGATACTGCTGTTGTTTCTGGAGTATCTACATTTGTTGCCAATTTAACAGGAGATCATAAAATCGGAGTTACTTCTGAGAGTGCATATCTAATTGCTCCAGTTGCTCATAATACAGTTCTTGGATTTGTAACTGACATATATGCTTCATCTATACCAAAGAATATTTCTATTGGATCTACAGTTGCTATAGGTGTAACTAATCAAGAAATAGTTAAAGTTAATAATATATTCCATGATAGAAAAGTTCTAAGAATAGAAAGACTAGTTAATCCAGGTATTGGACATACAGAGTCTGAATCTATATCTAAACTTGCTGATACATTCACAATACCACTTAATAGTGAGTATTTTGATTCTAGAAAGAATGATAAGGTATATTTCAACCCACTTGAGGCAGTTGGTATTGGTACAACTGCTGGTTTTGAACAGAGTAAGAAGTATAGAATTGGTGATGTTCAGTATGACATCTCAGTTCCACATCAAAGCATTTATATACCAAATCACCCATTTACAGATAATCAGGCGGTAACATTTACTAGTAGTACACAACCTATTAAGAAGAGTAATAAGAAAACTGGTGGATTGAGTAATCTCCCTACCACTGGATTGTATGTTATTAATAAGGGTAAGGATTATATTGGACTTACTACATTCAGAGATCGTGCAAATGCAAGTGCAGTAGGATTTAATACTGGTGGATTCTTCTTTAGATCATTTACATCCAATGGAGACAGTCGTGATTGGAAGTATTCTTTAGAGTCTAATCATACACAACAAACTGCAAGAATAGAAAGAATAACAGGTACTGTTGTTACTGGTGCTCCTTGGGAAGGAACTCAAATAACCAAATCAGCTTTTGATGATGGACATTTATTGGCAAATGGTGATGAAATTAAATTATCAGTCAAATCTAATCAATCTGTTGGTATTGGGACTTCTGCTGCGGTAAAACTTTCTTATAATTCTGAAAATGATAAACTTATAGTAGGGTTAACTACATTTACAGAAAGTGTCTTAAATGTAAATAAAAATGAAATAAGTCTTACTTCACACGGATTTAAAACTGGTGATAAAGTTTTCTATAACAGTACAGTTGTCCAACCAATAACTGGATTAGGAACAGGTTCATATTATGTTTATAGAATAGATGATGATAAGTTCCAATTAGGACAAACTAATTATGATGTTGTTGCAAAACCTCCAACAATAATAGATCTTTCTGCTCCTGTTTCTCCATCACCTGCTGGAGTGATTGGACATCAAATTTCTAAGGTTAATCCTCGTATTGAAGTTGTTGAAAATAATAATTTAGTATTTGATGTTTCTGATACTTCATTGTCTGGATATAGTTTGAAGATTTATCATGACAAAGAGTTTAAAAATGAATTAGTATCTGTTGGTGGAACAGTTACTAACTTTAGTGCATCTAGTCTTGGTGGTGCAGTTGGTTGTGGCACAACATCTACATTAACTTTAAATTATGATACTTCATTACCAACCAAACTTTATTACAATCTAGAAAGGGGTGGATATATTAGTACATCTGATACAGAAGTTGTTAATAATTCTGAAATACTCTTTGTTCCTAGTGTTTATAATAATACTTACTCAGTTTCTGGAATAGGTAGTACTACCTTCCAGATATCCCTTAAATCGGTTCCAGAGACACTATCTTATACTCAGACTACATCTAGTCAGTTAAAGTACTCTACGTCTTCTACGACTGCTAGGGGTGGTGTTGAGTCTATAAGAGCTACTTCTGGTGGACTTAATTATAAGAAATTGCCTGAGTTTACTACTATTACATCCACACAAGGTGTAAATGCAGATATAATACCAAAATCTTCTACTATTGGTAGAATAAAGGAAGTTACTATTGAAGATGCTGGTTTTGATTATTCTGCAGATAAAACATTAAGTCCAGAAGTCTTTATTTCTCCAAATATTACTGTAGTTGATAGAAACTCTCTTACTGGTATTAATATACTTTCTGGAGGATCTGGATATACTATTGCCCCAGATGTTGTTATTATTGATCCAGATACTAATGAACCATATCCCGATAGTTATATAACGGCAGAAATTCAATCATCATCACTTACTAGTGTTGAAATCCTACAGACTCCAAAGGGATTATCAGATAAAGTTAATACTGCCTATACGGTTAATAACTCAAATGGAGTTGGTATTACTAAGATTCAATCTACTGGTGTTGGAACTGCTTTCCTTACTTTAGAAACTCCTATTTCCAACTTCACAACAGCACCATTTGCTATAGGTGATAAAATCTTCATTGAAGGTATTAGCGTACTTGGTGGTATTGGAACTACAAGCACAGGATACAATTCTCCAGAAAATGGATATTCATTCTTTACGGTTGAAAGTGTTGGTGCAGCAAATCCAGTTATAATAGGTATCGGACTTACTGAAGTAACTTCATATGCTGGTATTGCAGTTACTGATACTAACGGATATGGTTTGGCAATCAATAAAAACAATTATCCGACATTTGAAGTTATTCAAACACCTGAGCAATTTATTCTAGAAGAAAGATTATATGTTCTTCAGGGTTCTACATATGTTCTTCAAGATCTGTATATCACTAAGAACTTAAATGATCAAATTAAAATTAGAGGTACATACGACTTAGTTGTTGGTGATCAAATTCGTGGTAAGGAATCTGGAACGATAGCTACTATAAGTGAAATTGTAGAGAATAAAGGAAGGTTTAAGATAGATTATTCCTTAAGACAGGATAAGGGATGGAATGATAATATTGGAAAATTGAATGAAGATTTCCAAGTTCTTCCTGATAACGACTATTATCAGAATTTATCATATACTGTTAAGAGTCCTGTGTTATGGGAGGATTTAATAAACCCTGTAAATAGACTCTTACATACAACAGGATTGAAGAATTTCTCTGATACTGGAATAACAACTGCTACAAATATTTCCGCTAAAGTTCCTGTAGATGCTGGTAGTTTTGCATTAATTGATATTGTTGGTGAAAAGAGAGTTGATACTGTAAGTGATTTTGATTTTGCAATCGATCTTGATGCAACTGGTGGTAAGTCTAGGTTTGTTAAATTCCAGAACAAGAGACTGTCTGATTATATCAATAACAGTTCTAACCGTGTTCTTCCAATAGATGATATTTCAGATGGATTCAATAAGGTATTCACAGAGAATAATTTCTTTACTAACCTCGATACAATAAGTTCTGGTAGTGGATATAATCGTTATTTGGTTCAAATAGTTAATCCTAATAATAACCAAAGACAAGTAACGGAATTAATAACTCTCACTGATAATGATAATAACATCTACACATTTGAAAAAGGTTCAATTGGAGTAGAAACAGGTGGTTCTACTAACTCTTACAAGGTAGATAGATTAGGAGACATTGTAGGGGATAGTGATACATCTCAATTAGTATTCAATCCAAAAAATCCATATGATTATGATTATGATTTAAAAGTTATTAAAAATACCTTTAATACATCAAATACTGGTATCGGAACTACTAGTTTTGGATTTGTTGATGTAATTGGTTCTAATAACCTTGTTGGTGTTGGATTAACAGAAACATTATTCTCTGCTACTGCAAATCAGAATGAGGCATTCTTTGCTAATATTGAGGTTACAAATACTCAAACATTTGATACAAGATATGTTGAACTTTACGTCGATCAAGATGGAACAGATACATATGTTTCTGATTTTTACTTAGATAATAAAGATGGTGCTACTGCAAACTTCATTGGTACATTTGGTGCATCAATAAGTGGCGGTGTTGTTAAGGTTAACTTCACCAATAGTACAGAATCTGCTGGCGTTTATGTTAAATCAAGAGCAGTTGGATTTGGTGTTACCTCTGCTGGTATTGGAACATATAGGTTCTTAACTAGTGGGCAATCAGGTGGATCTGAGAAAACTGCAAGATATGAGAGTAAGTTTGCATATACTCTTGCTCCTGCAACTGCAACACAAGTCTTTAGTGTTGCTAAAGCAGATGTAAGTAGTATTAAGTCAGTTGTTAAGGTTGGATATGGTGTTACATCAGCATTACATCAGTTACTTTCAATTCATGATGGAACAGATGTTTATACCACACAATACCCATTTGTATCAGTTGGTAGTACTAGTGGTATAGGTACATTTGGTTCTGAATTTAGTGGTTCTAATTTAATATTGAAATTCTATCCTGATGCTGGAATTAATAATGTAGTTTTAATTCAATCATACAGTGAAATAATACAAACAGAGACTGATTTAATCAATATACCAGAGGATCTTAATTATGGAACTTTAACAGAAAATATTATAACTGCTCCATATAATGGTGTTAATGAAAATAGGATTAATGTTACTGAATTTGATGCCAATTATAATAAGATTCCAATCTTTACTAAAACATTTAATCCAGCAACTACAACTCTTGTAAACTTAAGTACAGGAACATTCACTATCAAAGATCATTTCTTTGAAACTGGAGAAGAGTTGGAATATGAAGCAGTTTCTACTTTCAGCAATATAACTGCTGATGCTATGGAAATGTCTAATGGTAGTGATTTGCCAGCAACTGTTTATGCTATCAAAGTTACTAATGATGAGTTTAGACTTTCATTAACATCTAGTGGATCTGCAATTACATTCAATAATGCTGGAGCAGGTAATGCTCACACACTTACTATGGCTAAGAGAGCAGAGAAAACTCTTCTTTCTATTGATGGTATTGTACAAACACCAGTAGCAAGAACTAATGTTGGATATGCTCTTACCAATAACTACGGTAATATAAGTGCTACAGATACAATTGCTTCTTTGGTTGGTATTTCTTCTATATTACCAGGAGATATTCTTAAAATTGATAATGAGTATACCGAAGTTACAAATGTTGGATTAGGAACTACTGCTGTTGGACCAATAACTGGTAGTGGAGCATATAGTCTAGTTGAATTAAATAGAGGATTTGTTGGATCAACTGCAGCAGTGCATAATGATCAAGCAACTGCTCAGGTTTATCTTGGTTCATATAATATTGTTAAGAGTAAACTTCATTTTGCTGCACCTCCAACTGGAAATAACGTAAATGATATAGATGTTACTACTAACTTAGCAAATGCAAGATCTACATTTGGTGGTAGAGTTTATCTAAGACAAGATTATACACTGAATAAGATATATGATAATATTTCCAAAGATTTTACTGGAATAGGAGCAACTTATCCATTAACGGTTAATGGTTCAGGTACAACAGGTATTGAGACTGGAAGTGGATTGGTGTTTATTAATAACATGTTCCAAACACCAACTACATTGAATAATCTTGGAAATACATATGATTTCATTGATGGCAATACTGCTACTAAGGTAAGATTTACTGGAATAACAACTGCTGCTAATAACAATTTGGTAATATCTGATTATGATGTAAACCAGAATCAGTTACCAAGGGGAGGACTCATAGTTTCTCTTGGTTCTAGTATTGGACGTGGATATGCTCAACCAGTAGGTGCTTTAGTAACTTGTGGACACTCAGGTGGTGGTATTAATACCATTGGATTTACAACTACAAGTGATATTACAACCCCATTTGGTTCTGGATATAGAGGAAATCTTCCTGGAAACAAAGTTTCTATTGCTATAACTGATACTTCTACTTCTGGAATAGTAACAGCAAAAGTTAATGCATATATTGGTGCTGGTGGAACAATAACTGGATTTGAAATATTAACTGCTGGTAGTGGATATGCTAATCCTATTGTCCAGATGCCTTCTCCTTCATATAGTAACTTGGAAATTACTGGTGTATCAAGACTTGGTTCTGGTATGACAGCAGATACTGGAAAGGGATTATTATTGGATATTGAGGTTGGACCTACTGATGCAATTCCAGTTGACAATAAGTTTGGTGATGCTTCAGATCTTATTGAGGCAAATACCTCATTTATTTCTCAAGTAGCAGCGAAAAGGATGTTTGATAGATGGAACAATGGTTCCAACTCATCATATAGTTATCCTTCTGGATTTACAGAACAAGATTGTATTGATGACGTAGTAGATGTTTTAGATGCTACTGCACATAACCTTAAGTTTGGTGGTAATGATAAGACTTATGATGCTGCGAATTTATTCGTAACTGGCGTATATTCTACTCCTCCACCTGTTACTGGTGAGGAAGAGCAAGTAATTTATGCCCTAATGGAAGCCAGAGATATGGCAATTAGAGCAATGAGAAATCAGAAGATTTATACTCATCTTGGTGCTCAATATGCTCACACATATACAGGTGGTACAGTTCAAGAGGCTGTTTGTAAAGGTGGTGATTATCCACACACATATATTCCAGCAGATTCTGCTGCTAATGCAATTAATGGTTCTTTGAAACCAACACAAGCTGTCTATAATGGACAGGATGGTATGTTGCAACTAACATTTGCTAGTGCTCATGGTATTGCTAATTCTTCAAATGTAACTATTGCAGATCATTCATTAGTATTCACATGTGCTAGAGATGGACATGCTACTAAACATGCATATCCAAGACCATCTGATCCTGCTTCAGGTACTAATTTAGCTGCTATTGTAAGTAGTCCTACAGTATTGACAGTAAATGTTGGAACCTCACCGTTAAGATGGGAGCCTGTTATGGCTGGTTCTGGTGCTGAAGCAACATCATATGATGCTAAGACTGGTGAATTAGTACTTAATATTGGTAGTGATCATGGATTATATGCACCAACAACATTAAATGCACCTACAGCAGCAACTTATGCACCAACAACAGGTGTTTTAAGACTCACTATTGCATCACATGGTTGTTCAGTTGGTTCTTATATTAAGATTGATGACAATTCATTAACATTCACATGTGCTAGAGATAATCATACTACTCAACATTCATATCCTCGTTCTACTGATCCTGTAAGTGATGTATGGTTGCCAGTTCATCAGATATCGGCAAATAGAATATGGGTTAATATTGGTAAATCTCCTGATACTTCTGCACATACATTTGTATCAGCAACTGCTGGTGTTAAGAAGGCAAATTCTGGTATTGGTATTGGAACCAGTAAATTAGGATTTAAGTGTACTAGAGACGCTACTGCTGCTAACCCACAAGGTGTAGCACAGCAATTATACCCACGTCCAGGCGATCCATTCTCTTGGAATAAGAAACAGATATCAATCGCATCTACAACTACTTCTTCAGTTACAGTTAACGTTGGTGTTTCTTCTACATCACATACAAACTTAACTCAATTTACTGATAGTACAATTACTACAGATACTTCTGGTGGTGCTGCATGTGCTACAGTTGAATCTGCAATTCATACTCTTGTTGGAATAGTTACTGATGTTGTTAAGACACATAATGCTAATGAATTACCAGCATCAAGGACATTAGCAAGTATTGAGACATATGAAGTTAATGACTTTAAGATTGCCAGACCTGGTTACGGTTTCAGAAAAGGTGATGTATTCAAACCAGTAGGACTTGTTACTGATAGAACTCTATCTACACCTCAAGCTGACTTCTCACTTACAGTAATTGATACATTTAGTGATTCATTTGCTGCATGGCAGTTTGGAGAATTGGATTATATCGATTCAATCGCAGAATTGCAGAATGGTGATAGAGTTAGATTCCCATTAAGATATAATGGAGATTTACTAAGTTTCGAAACAAATAGTGATGAAGTTGACTTAAATGCTCTTCTACTCATCTTTATTAACGGTATTATGCAGCATCCAGGGCAACATTATACTTTTGATGGAGGAACATCATTTGTATTCGCAGAACCTCCAAGTGCTGATTCTAAAGTTTCAATATTCTTCTACAGAGGAACTCGTTCAACTGATAGTGCATATGTAAACATTGATGAAAGCGTGAAGGTTGGTGATACTATAGAATTGAAAACAACTCTTGATGTTCAAGGACAAGATCCTAGAATAGTCTCTGGTATTTCTAGTTCTGATAAAATAAGAACCAGTATATACACTGGATTGAATATTAATGAAACTGATTACAGACTTTTAGATTGGACTAAACAGAAAATTGATAGAAATATTGAAGGAGAAGCAGTTTACAAGTCTAGAGATTCAATTGAAGGATTAGTTTATCCAACTGCTAGAATTATTGACAATCTAGCATCATCTGGAATATCTTCAATATATCTTGATAATGCTCAATTCTTTAACTATGAAGAAAATGAATCTGCTGTTGTTATAGTAAGTTGTGATGCATTAGTAATGCAAAATGCAAATCCAGTTGCAGCAGCAGTTACAGCAACAGTTTCTGCTGCAGGAACTATAGGTGCATTGACAGTTGTTAGTGGTGGTTCTGGATATATCGGTTCTGCTGTTACAGTTTCAATCGCTAGACCTATAGGTGCTGCTGTTACCTTCACTGGTGGAGTGGGTGTTTATACTGGAATAGCAACTGCAACTATACCAGTTGTAAATGGTTCATTATCTGGAACAGCAAATATAACAAGTATTGGTGTAGGGTATACACATTCAACACCTCCAAATGTACTTGTACCAATTGAGACTACTCCATTAGATGAAACTATCAGTGGTATTACTACCGTTAGAGGATTCTCTGGTATTGTTACTGGAATTACTACTTCACATAGTGGTAGTGACTTATTCCTCAACTTTATGATTAATAAAGGTGCTGATGGACAAAATATTACTGCTGATTTGAAGGTTGGATATCCAATTTACATTAGTGATACTAATGTAGGACATGGAGTTACTTCAATTGATGGACATGAGAATTCTATTGTTAGTATCGGAACAACCTTCATAGATAATATCTACAAGGTTCATTCCTTTACTAGATTTGATAACAACTCTGGTAAATTCTCAGTTAGAGTTAAAACTGGTTCTAATGTTGGTTTTGCTTCTGCATATGCTGGTATAAACACTGGTGGAATTGGAAGATACTCTTGGGGTGTATTGGAATCAACTGATACACGATCTGGTGGAATAGGAATTGCTGTTACAGGTAACATTCTTTCATCAGGAATAAGCACATTCCCAACGATTCAAAGAAGAGGATATGGAATACGTTCCAACGGTGCTCTTAGAAAAGATCTTGGGTAGTATAAATATAGGAAAAAGCTGATAAAATGGCTGCAATTGTAACAGATCAATTTAGAATATTAAATGCGGGTAATTTCGTTGACTCCGTTACAGATACTTCTAATTCATACTATGTCTTTGTAGGACTGTCAAATCCTACTAGTAGTGGATATGGTAAAAGTGCTAGTTGGGACACCGCTACACCTAACCCTACAGATAACTTTGATTATCAAGGTTTTGTTGGAGATAATATGTCATTTGGTAAGAAGGTAACTTCTGCCAACGTGCGAAGATTAGCAAGGAGAGTTAATTGGGCAAGAGGAACGAAATACGAAATATATCGCCACGATTATAGTTTGAGTAACTTGTCACCAATTACTGGTTCATCAAGATTATATGATGCAAACTATTATGTAATGAATAGTGATTATAAAGTCTATATTTGTATTGATAATGGTTCTTCTGGCATTTCAACAACAGGTAATGCTTCATTGAATGAACCAACAATTACCGATCTAGAACCTTCTAAGGCTGGTGACGGTGGTGATGGTTATGTTTGGAAGTATTTGTTTACTGTTACTCCAAGTGACATAATAAAATTCGACTCAACTGATTATATTTCTTTACCTGCTAATTGGGCAACATCTACTGATGCTCAAGTAACTTCCGTAAGAAATAATGGAGATTCTACTGTTAACGAGAATCAAATTAAACATGTTTATATTAAAGCACAAGGAACAGGTTATTCTACTGGTTCTTGGGAATTAAACATTCTTGGTGATGGTTCTGGTGGTAAAGTAGTTGTAGATGTCAATTCAAGTGGTAATATAACAAATGCAGTAGTTTCTGCAGGTGGAAAAGGTTATAGTTTTGCTTCAGTTGATTTAGGTCCAATACGTCCTACTGGTGTTGGAAATGCTAATGCTAATTTAGTTCCGATAATTCCACCAGCAAAAGGACATGGAAATGATATTTACAGTGAACTAGGTGCTGATAAAATTCTAGTTTATGCTAGATTTGATGATTCTACAAGAGATTTTCCAACTGATACTAAATTTGGACAAATTGGAATAGTCAAAAATCCTACAACTATTGGTACAGCAAGTTCTATTTTTGATCAGAATCAATTTTCTTCTCTTGGAGCATTTAAATTCTCCGCAGTAAGTGGTGAGACAACTACAATACCAGCAATAGGTTCTAAGATTACTCAGACAACAGCAACTGGTACTGCACAGGGTTATGTTTCCTCTTATGATAGAGAAACAAAAGTTCTTAAATACACTCAGGATAGGACATTATTCCTAAATCCAACATCTTATGATACCGTAGATCATTCTGGTATCTCAACTTCTGGTAATGTTATAGATTTCTTTACTGCTGATCCTGCTTCTGGTTCTACTGTAAATAATATTTTGAGTTCTGATGGATTTACTGGAACAATTGATAGAAACTTTAGTGGGATCAATACAAATCCTACTGGAACTAAACTTATTTCATTAGGAATTGAGTTTTCAAATGGCATTGCCAGTCCTGAGATAAATAAAGGCTCAGGTGAAATTATCTACATTGATAATCGTCCTGAAATCACACGAAATTCTCGACAAAAAGAAGACGTTAAAATCATCCTGGAATTCTAAAGTAAAATGTCACAAAAAACGAATCTTAATATAAGTCCTTATTACGATGACTTTGACAAGTATAATAATTTCTATAAAGTACTGTTTAAACCAGGACATCCAGTACAGGCTCGGGAATTAACTACCTTACAATCGATGTTACAAAACCAAGTAACATCATTTGGTAGTCATATTTTCAAGGAAGGATCAATGGTTATTCCTGGAAATATTGTTTATGATAGTTTTTATCCTTTTGTTAAATTAAATCCAGATCATTTAGGTATAGATGTATCGGTTTATGGTAAAGAATTAGTTGGAAAACGTCTTAGAGGACAGGATTCTGGAGTTGTTGTAGTTGTAGATAAGTATTATGATGTTAATCCTACTATAGGAATTACTGATCCGACAATTTTTGTAAAATACATTAGATCTGGTACTGATAATCAAACAAACCCATTAAGAGATGGTGAAGTATTGATTACTGAAACTGCATTTACATATGGAAATACTTCAATTAGTGCAGAAGATTCAATAGGAACTATTATATCAGAGAACGGTACTGGTGCTGGTAGTGCAGCTGCAATTGGTTCTGGTGTTTATTTTATACGTGGAACATTTGTTGATGTTGAAGCAGGTAAGATTGTTTTAGATCCATATACAAATACTCCATCTTATAGAGTTGGATTGACAATATCTGAAGAAATTATAACAGCAAAAGATGATAATTCATTATATGATAATGCGAAAGGTTTCTCCAACTACGCTGCTCCAGGTGCAGATAGATTAAAGATTACAACAACGTTATCCACAAAACTCTTAACTGATAATGATGATAAGACGTTTGTTGAGTTATTGAGAGTTGAGAATGGAGATATTAAGAAACTACAGGATAAGTCTCAATATTCTATAATTAAAGATTATTTTGCTAAAAGAACATTTGAAGAG
>CEUX01022120.1_pt1 | contig 16917 bp, 18 predicted proteins | sample 531361 | NCBI WGS metagenome assembly CEUX01 (sample SAMEA2622736, study PRJEB7988) | marine metagenome | isolation source: saline water (ENVO:00002010), including
GTCTAAACTATCAATTCCATTGATTCTAAAGATTTGATCTAACCCCTCTAATAGTGTAGATTGAAAAGGTTTGACACAGGTATTGTTAAATAAGCTGTAACTGTCACGCAGTTCATCAGCATTTGAACCGAAAGAAGATTCTGCTTTAACACCAAATAGAAGCGGTGATGTAACCCTGTGCGAAGTAAGAACTTTTCGACTTACTTCTTGTGCCAAGAATTGATATTTGTCATCATTAGTTATAGTATCTAGTGGCACAATTTCTGGTGTTGTATCTCGTCCGTCGGAAAAAGTAATTATGAGTTTGCCACTATTACCACTCGAACTAAATTTCTGATTTAGCTTTCTTTCTACTTCCATTCGTTCTTCGTCGGTCGGTATTCCGTTAGAAAAATTCACCATACAGCTCGGCATAAAATTATTTTCTATATTCGCCAGATGCAGTTCAGAAATAGACATATCGAGCCTTATATAATCAGTCCCGCCAATATAATCTGGTATACCATAATAGAATGATTGAGGATTGTATTCTTTAATCTGCATCAGTTGGCTTGTTTCTGTTCTGTCTTCTGGATTAAAAGCCTTTATTATTCGTGGCTTGTATTTCCTTTCATTTGACCAATCATAGCAATAGTAATATTCATTAACATTGCCATAGCTATCAGCTTTACCACTTCGAATATATTGTGCTGGAATGTGTTTGAGTTCGTGAACAGCAGTTTTTGTCTTGTTCCATATAACATTGATATAACAGGTTCCAAACAACTTAAGGTCAAAAGCAAGGTTTTTTATTGTGTTTCTACTACCTGTTTTTAAGAGCTTAGAGAACTTTAAATATTGCTCTCTTAAATTTTCCTCTAGTTCATCTTTATCTACAACATCTAGTCCTTGACAAGTTCCTTGTTGGTCACCAGCAATCATAGAAGAAACACCCTTAATGATAGCACCATTGATTCCAGAACCCGTAAATAGCTCTATTAAATATTGTGGGTATAAGTTGTCTAAGCCGAAAGAAATATAGTCTTTGTTGTCTTTTTCAATTATGTGTGGAATGTTATAGTGTGACATTTCCACTACCGACATATCAAATTTTTGTTTTTTATTAGCCATTATATACTTGCGTTAGTAATGTAAACATTTTGCTGTTGTGTTACATCATATTCTGTGTATGTAACAGCTTTGTTACCAGCTTTTTCATTTAAGTTAAGCAAACCCTTCCATAGTGTTGCTTTAATCGTTCCAGCAGAAGGATTTAAGTTAGTTGGTGCTGACACACTATTTTGGTATATCGTAACATCATAAAGTCCATAAGGATATGACCTATTACCCAAGTAAATCTTCGCACCGTCCAAATCCTCAGAACCCTCTACTACAACATCAACAGTCATTTTCACACATCTTAATTTGTCTGTATAATCTGCTGTTGGTATAAAGTTTTTTGTGATCTTAGTTTCTTGGCTTGTTATTGAAACAAGTGGACTGATAGTTAATTCATCACCACCGTCATCAACCATTTTATCATACAAGTTTAAATAAAAACTTTGTGATGTTGTTGTAAAGCCTGTCAATTGGATCATTATTCTTCTTTCTTTGATTTTGTTTTAGCCTTTTCAAACCAATCTGGATATTTGTCAACCAAAGAAATTAAGTTGTTTTGATTTAACTCGCCTAGTGTTAATTTATAGCCCGTCGGTCTAATGTTTAAACACTCTTTTTTTACTATAATCATAATGCTGTTTTTTTATAAATATAAATAAATGTTTTTTGTTTACTACAAGAAAGCTAACTAAAAAAAAAGGCAACCGAAGTTGCCCTTTTTCAAACAGAATAGAAAACAATTCTTATTAAGCTGGTGTCGTTCCAGCTGTGATTGTTACATTACCCGGTGTTCCGATGTTGTCAAAAGGATATCCTGTTGCACCCGGATTACCAGAAGATTTTTTCACAATATAATTTTCAGTTTCTTGTGCTGTTAAAGTTAAGTTGAATCCCGAAAGGTCGGCTTTCGCAGTTCCCGTAACCATAGCACCCGCAGTAACAGAACACCCGAATCTAGTTCCCATAACAAAGACATTATCATTTGCGTCTAATACAAACGCTTGACATCTTCCTTTTACTATGTTGTCTAAATGTGGCAAGTCTTCTTTTACTATTTTTTGTAATTGAAGCTCTAAAGTTTGCTCATAATAGGTTGTGCCGTTTTCATCACTTGAAGTAAATGTTGACGTGAAACCTGTTGTGTTAGCTCTCAGATCATACTTATATATAGTAATAGCCGTGATTTCTGTAATTTCATTTCCAGAAATAGTAAACTTATTAAACAAGTCTTCATCATAAGTCATCAAATATACCTTCTGTATTCCCCCGATACTGTCCTTACACGGAACCAACCTTCCTTCCGAAACATCACAAGCGAGAAATTCGTATAGTTTATTAGCCATTTTTTTAGTGTTATTAAGTTAAAAAAAGGGGGTGTATTTCAACCCCCATTTAAAAGTATCTATTAAGTCCAAACAGTTGAACCGTAAACACCGTCTGTCGCAACCGCAGTTTGAACACCCATAGCAAATTGCATAACGATTCCAACATTATCGCTTCCGTCAAATTCGTATTTTGGTATCAATCTTATTTCTTGCCACCCAGAATTTGTGTTTGATCCTACAACTAAGTTTTCTGGATATGTGAAAACTATGGTATCATTAAACATTCCCGGACATCTGTAAACGGGGAATCCGAAGTAAGTCATGTTGTCGCCGTCTAAATTAAACCCAGCACCAGAAACTTGTCCTTGATTAGAACCCGCCGACGCTAATGCTTGAATATAGAATCCATAAGTTTTGTTGTTCATATAGAAACCAGCACCCGGCTTAGTTAATAGTCCAGATACATCAGAAGCAACTTTGTCATATACTGAAGCCATATCAGTAAGAATGTCTGACGCCGCTAAAGCATCAGCAAAATCTACTTCACTAAAGTCTTTCATAGCACTTGCGTCTGCACCTGTTTGATCTTGAGTTCCGTCATCAGACAAGAACCCTGTTCCAAATGGTGAAGCACCTTGCCATAAAGCAATCTCTAATTGTGCCGCCGCTTTTGCCGCAACTGTTTCTAGTAAAAAGTCACCAAATGCTTGTGGTAGATTACCATTTCTGTCCATTCCTTGTCCATACCAAGTTGGGAAAACGGTGCCACGGCAAATTTCCTCATTTACTTTCATGTCGGTAAGCGTCAGAACTTGCTCACTTGTTGATGTGTTTGCACCAGCTGTCCAACCACAAGAAGCCGCTACAATTGGATTTGATGAAGATATTTCTGAAATTACTGCGGACTTGTTAAGACCTTCAATTTGTCTAACATAACCTTTAGCAATAGTGTCTGGAGAACGTAACGCCGCTCTCACATAAGGCAATGCCAACTCACCAGCGTAAGTGTCGCTGTTGATAGTAATGTCAAAATCATATCTTTTGTTTTTCGATAAATTTAATTTGTTCATTTTTCTAAGTATTAATTATTCATTATGTATTTAACTCTTTCATTGATTGACATTTTGCCTAAATCAACTTTTTTATGTGTTGAATTTGTAGGTGAAACACTTACACCTTTATTTGACGGCTCATTTTCTAAGCCACCAAATTTTTCTTCTATTGAATTAAGTCTTGTCATTATTTCACCCATAACATCAGCAGAAAGTTCTGTTCCTTCTTTTGACATTTCCTCGCCATATACCGCTTTTTCTAATGCTTCAACTTTATCTTTTAATTCTTCATAGGTTTTCGCCCAATCAGTTTCTTCTGCTTCTGATTCTTCGGCAAGTTCCTCTTTGTTTTCTTCTTCTTCTTTTGACATTTCTTCTTCCACAACAACTTCTTCTTCAACCACTTCTTCTTCGCCAAAACCAGCAACTCGACTGTCAGCATCAATTCTTATTTTTGAGCCGTCCTCTAAAGTGTATATTCCTTCCGCCAATTTTTCGACCTCAGCCGAGTCATTTATTACATAGACCTCAGCACCCAGATCAAAACCTTCTGCGTCAGTTGCGATTACTCTTGCATCATCTAGTATTGCTTCTGCATATAAATTGATTTTATATGTCTTTTTCTTTGAGAATTTTAGTAATTCTTTGATTTTTTGTATTGAACTCATTGTCTTGACTTTTTTTATATATATTAATATTTAGTGATTGTTCCTTTTCAAATTAGAAAATCATCTTTTTACAGTTTTATTTTTTATTGCCGCACACACTTTTTCAGCAGTTTCTTTGTTTCCATATTCTTTCATTTGGTCACGAATACATTGATCCCAATCGTATTTAGCTAAAGAGTTAGTGTCTGCTTTTCTATACTTTGCTGTTCTATAATCAATTTTCTTTTTTCTCTTTTTCATTAGCTCTTGATGTGACTTGCAACCCATATAGTAAGTATATCCGTCCACTTCGTGCGGGTGACTACCTATACAATCGTAAAACAACTGTCCATATAGTTCAGCTTTTTCAATGTCTTTATATATTGGTGTTCCGTCTAGTGTTAAGTCTGGTTTCAATTCAGCTTCCATTAAAACACTTTTTATTTCTTCCATAACCTCTTTTTGTTCACACTCAATACATTCCTCAGCTAAACTCAATATATCTTCTTTTTGCATTTCAACAGCTCTATCAACGAAATAGCCTTCTATACTGAAACCTCTTAGCTTATTTTCCTTCACTTGTTGCCACACTTCATTATTGTAAACCTTCATCTTTACAAACCAACTTCCGATTGGAACATCTTGGAATCCATATAAATTTGACTTGTCGTTTTCATCTTCTTTAATCCAAGTTTCTATAACACTAACGCCGTCAATATCTTCCTTATGTTCTACTGTTGCTTTGTTATTTTTTAAACCATTCATAAATAGTTCTTGTGCTTTCTCTATTGTTTCTTTTGAAAAGAACACTAAATACTCACCGTCATCTTCTGAATATCTTGGAATCTCTTTTTCTGGCATAAGAGCAACCCCAACTAAAGTTCTTTTTTCTTCATCTATTTTAGCTAAAGACAAAAAGTTGTCTTTACTTAATGCAACCCAATTTCTTTCTATTGCTGGATTTGATACTAAACTAATAGCTTGTATTCCAAAGATGTCTTCTGTTTCATCTATAATTAATTCTACAATTTTTGGCTTCTTCATTTTATTTGTTTTTTATAAATATATATATCAGCAATTTGTTTACAATGTTGCTTGAATATCTAATTCCTGTTGTAGAGCTTGTGCGTCACTAATATCATTTTCAACCACATAGGCTTGAACAGGTTGTTGGTCATCTGGTTCACCAATTCCCATTTCTGAAAGGTTTGGAATCAAAGCCTGTCCACCAATACCAGAAGGCATGGTTGGTGCAGAAGGTGTGCCACCAGCACCACCACCACCACCCTTATCACCATAAGGCAACTTAGTTGACATAATTTCTTTCACATTCTTTAAACCAGAAGCAATTGCTAACGCCGCAAACACCGGTCCAAGTATCGGTCCAGCACCCCCTTGTGACGGTGGCGCTAACGCCGCTGTCGCCGCACTATATGTATTTATTAATGCTTGTCCTATTGCCATTGCTTTTCCCGCCGCAGACTCTTTTCCTAGTAAGTCAGCAACAGCACCCATTGTATTTGCAACCACATCTCTCTTTTGCTTTCCTTCCATTTCCGCCCACACCATTCTTTGTTTTGTGCTTTTTTCTGTCTTTTCAGTGAGGGATTTTTCAAGGTCTTCTTGTTCTTTTAATAAAGAGTTTGTGTTGACTAATTGCTCAGACCTTTGTCCTGTAATTCTTTCATCAAGGTCTGCCATTTCATTTTTAGCATTTATAAGAGCAACCTGTAAGTCAATATTGCTTTTGTTTTGATCCAATTCCATTTGAGCTAAATCAATTTTCTTTTGTGCGAGTTCTTGTTCGTGTGCAAATTGTTCGTCTAATATTCTTCCAAGTTCATCATTTGCCGCAATCCTTTCTTCCATTGTTAGGCTTACATCATCACGAATCTGTCTTTGAACTTCTGCTTCTTTTTGATATTGAAGTTGCAATCCTCTTTGTGTTGCTTCTGCAAGTTTAACTTCGTTTCTTAATTCTGTTATTTTCCTTGCATATTCCCCCGCTTCTTTTGCTGTTTTAACAATTTCTTGTCCTGTCTTTTTTAAGGTTTCAACAAACTTAGTTTGTTCTATTTCCGTATATCCTGTTGCTACTTGAACAAGAGCTACCCCATAATCTTCCGCCCCCTCTTTAACGCCGTCCCAATCTAAAGAAACAGCTGATTTAATAATTTTACCTAACGCCTTGAATGAATCAATTATCCCATTAATTCTGTCAACTATATTTTGTTTAAGTGATTCCCATAAACTTTTGATTGCTTCTTTTGGGTTAGAAAAGGCGCTAACAATAGAATCCTTCATGTCAATTGCTGTGTTAACAATCTTTTGAAATACATGATTAATGGCTTCTGTCGCTATTGAAACCTTATCCATAACGGTTTGGTTTTCCATTAACATACTTTTCAAAGTAACAAAAGCTGAAATAATAAGACCAATTCCAAGACCTTTCAAAGCCAAGCCCATTGCGCTAATCTTAGTTGTTAAACCTTCTACACCAACTGTTGACGCTTTAGATGTATCACCTAGCGTCTTAATGTCGGTGTCTAGTTTCTGAGCATTTTTTTGCGCTCTTTCTGTTTGAAAATTAACTGTTACATTTACTTCTTGCGACATAGTGTTCTTTTTATTTCTTTAAACATTCTAACAAAACTTGTGTGCTTTTCATTCATTCCATAAAGGAAGTCATATTCTTCTTCACCATAAAGTTCCATTATATTAATAATTTTTAATTGTGTCAACATCATTGTTGAACTTAGTTGTATGTGTTTTCTTAATTCCATATTAAATTACTATAATTCATTAATCTTATATTTTCACCTTGTTGCCAAATTGCCCAATTGGTGTTGAAAGGTGAACTTAAATTATTAAGCCTTTGAACTGTTATATCAACTGTTAGTGTCCACGCTTTTTCTGTGTCTGCTTGGCTATCATCTAACCCAAACCGCAACCCCCCTTCTGTGCTGTTTGTGTCAATATACATAGTTGATGTAGTTGACAAAGCTGGATCTTTTATTGACCATTGTAAAACACCACCAGCATTTCCAACTTGAGTAGTCATACCACCACTAACAACAAATACTGTGTTGTAGCTAAAGCTTTCTGTTGTTCCAACCACATAAGTTGCATTTGTTCCACCTACAATTGTTGTAACACCCTTCACAGAAATCATTACATTTGAATCATTTGGAAGGTATATTGTGTCTGCATATTTATCATTCTCAGGATAAGCATAACCCCTTGTTGTTCCTGTTGTGTTTCCAATTAATATCATTCTGTGGTTTTCACCTACAACACTTGGCGTTGAAGCATATTTGTTTTTGTATTTAATCACTATGTCATCACCAAACTGAGGAAGTAAAGGCTGACTAGATTTCCCCCTATCACCACCAGCTGTTAGTGGTATATTTAAGCCACCTAATTTTCCTGTTAGCATTGTCTTAAAGTTGCCCTTATTAAACAAAGCTAAAGGTGATTCTAGTGACCTCATTTGCATAGGTAAACTACTTGCATTTGCAATACAAGGATAAAGACCTTGATCCGCATATAAAGATGCCGCAGTCCAAGAAAACCCACCAGCGGCTTCACAACACGCTGTTGGTGCATATAAACCTAAGTAGGTTGGTGAAGTTAAAACAGGTGTGCAACCAACATCAGATGAAGGACACCAAGTTAAGAAAAAGAAATAGTTGCCAGAATTTACATAGTCACAATTCTGAGGTAAAGCAACAGCATCATCAGTCTTTTTAAGGAACGTGACTTTTGTTGAAGCCTTTGCACCTACTTGGTAATTCTCTATTGTTTGAATACGCCACCACGTGTCTTTTATAAATACTTCATCATTAAATTTAAAGTCCAATATATCAGTCGCATCTAGGTTTAGATGTGCTTCCATTATTCTTGCTTCTGTGCTGTATATTGAATCTAAATACTTTTTCCAATATAAAAAGAACAACGAGTTTTTCTCTAAGTCAAAACCCAAACTAGGTTGATAGTTAAATATTTCTACTTCACCGCACATTGGAACGCTATTACCCCAAAACAAAGATTTATTTGAAGAAGAAAGAGTATAGGTGTCTGTTGAAGCATCTGGTGTTATATCATAAGCTGTGCAAACAGGATAGGTTGTGAAACTATGTGCTGTTGTCACACCCGTTGTTGGAATGATTCTATGTAGATATATTGTTTTAGCAGAACCGTCAAATCCTCTTATGTCTGTTGGTGTTCCACAATAATAAAATAATTTTGGGTTTGTGTCCTCTAAAGAGTTGTCATAGCCTGTATCACTTTGCTTATAGGTTAGCTCATATTGTATTGCAACATTTCCTAAGTGTGTAGTTTCTTGATTTGCGCCACTTGTGAATATTTTTTGATTTATGTATGGTGAAAATATAGATTCATTTTTAAGTTCACCTGTGGCAAAGTCATTACCACCCCCTTCATTTTCTGAATAGTATTTTCCATAGACATTGTCTTTAGGTGAATAATCTTTAATGGTTTTATTTAAAAGGTCAACGTCTTCTAGGTCGGTGAAATTAACGATTTTTTTTTGAAGGCTTGTTGTGTCTTTTACAATTACTTCTTTTGACACATCTAGTTTTTCCGTCCAATCTTTTATTGTTCCTAAGTCAAAATAGTCATTATAAGGTTCTATAATTATATTGCTAGGATTATTAGGGTCTTGAACAATGACTAAATTAAACCTTTGAATGATGTCTTTTAAAAATGCTTTCTGTGTGATTTCATCATCTATGCAAGAAGGAATTAAAACTTCTTGATTGTATTGAGAAGGATTATACGGCAACCAATTAGAAGTAATAAAAGAATAGCCTAGAACAGTTCCATTATTATAGTATTGGGGAATTTGGTCGGCGAAAAGCTTAAGTTCTGATGAACTAGGTGGCCAAGGGATGCTTAACTGTTTCATTGCTGGTGGTTGAAGTTTAAACCCAACTCTAACGCCTAGTGGTATTCCTTCCAAAGATACCTCCACATTCCAATTTGAGCTTAGCTCAAAAGAACCAGACCCGCCTAAGTCCTCACCTGTGTCCACATTATACCTTATAACGTCAATATTAATTATCCCCCCACAAACACTAGTAACATTATCCCAGTCAGCACCACCACGAAGCATAACGGAATCCATACTGTAACTTTCCCTAAGTAATCCAAAGCCATTCCAAACATCATTAGCATCATCAAGTTCGTCAGGTGCTTGAAAGGTAATTGGGTCTGGTTGAATTGCATTTGCCGCATTTGTGCAATTATAGGAGTTGTTTGCGCTAAATGGATATGCCATTGTGTTACCAGAACCATTACTAGACCACCCCATTGTGAAACCCGGTGTAAACTCATCTTCTGTTCTTGATATTAAATACCCACCTTCTGCTGGTAAAGTTGGACTAGGCACAGGTAAAACACTTGTTCCTAGTTTGTTTCCAAGTGTCATATATAGTTTGCCAAAATATGATCCGTCTATAAAGTTAGATGTATATGAAAAACCAGCTCTTGCCATTATTTTATTAATAAGCTCTTTTAGTTGTATAGCTGGTCTAAGCTGGTCTATATTGACAGTTAAATTCCAAATCTCATAAATGCCTTGTCCGAAATCCCACGAAGCATTAATATTGTCTATGTCTGTTTGTGACATATCTAAAAACCTATTGCTTCCGTCACTAAAGTAAAAGTTTGGTTTTGTTGCTGTAAGTGGATAAACAATTTTTTGAACATTAGCAGATGTATCTCTTAGTGAAACACCATTTACATTGTCAAAATCATCAGCCGTTCCTACCCAAGATGCCTTTATATTTGCTTCTGTATATAGGTGGTTTAGTTCATCACTATAACTTCCATTGTCTTCTAAATAAGCATCACGCAATTTCTTCTCGCCAATAGCAGTAAACAAATCACTTGTGTTAGACATTAAAACAACCTCGTATCTTTTCGCTTTTTGATATACCGCTTTTAATTGGATATAGCCTTCAAATTGAGGAACTGTTCCAACATATAAGGTTGCATTGAATTTTGTTTTAGTGTTAAAGACTAATGTGTCTAAATTTACATTAAACCAATTTTGAAAAAAGTCATTGTTGTTGTCAGTAAAAGGAAGTTTAAATGTTTGAGAATAACTTGCCTTTCGTGTTTCTGGTTTTTTAACATCTGAAAACCTAAAGTTCAAAGAAACATTAGGTGCTTTTTCTAGGTCTAAATTATAAGCATCTTCTACTGTATCTGATGAAGTTGGAATCCTATATGCAACAAGTCTGACGTTCATTATGAGTTGGTGTTTAGTGGTTGACTATATTCTATTGTTATAGTGTATTGGATCAACTTATTATTTGCTATTGTTTTTCTAATAAACTTACTATCCTTTATTGTTACAGGAACAGTATAGGTTGTCGCCGTGCCGTCTTGCACAACATCAACTTTTGTTGAAACCAATAAGCTTTCTAATAGACTAGCTTCTGCTTCATTTAAAAAATCTGTGTTTATAGTTTCTGTTACTCTTGCTGATGTTTCTCTTACTTCAATGCCGTCTTCAAATGTAGTATAATCAAACCTTACCCCCCCATAATTTCCTATCATAGTTTCATAAGTGTTTCTTTTTATATCAATTGTTTGTGTTGATTTCATTTTAAAATTAAAGTAATCATAACACCCCTTGCTATTACGCCACGCTAGTCTTCTAATATCAAACCCTTTGCAGTTTTCATCATCTTTTATAAAATAATATGTGGCGGACTTTGCAGAACCACCAGAAGTTTCAGAAGCATGAACACTATAATACGCCCACCCAGAATTGTTTGAAGGTCTTGCGTTTGTGTCTATTGCTTGTGCTTCTAAATTGTTCGGACCACAACCAAAATAAATTAATCTATCGCGGTCGTCATCTACTTCCGAAGCCGCAGCCATTGGGTTAGCTCCACCTGTTGAAGCTTGATTTATAAACTCATAAGAAGCTATTGATGTTCCCGGCTTACTAAAATACTCTACCTTCCAATATTTAGCAACACTTTCAAAATCAGTTTCGCCATTAATAAATGCGATTGTGTGGTGGTCTTTAGCTCTTACATAGTTTCTGTATTCTTTTGTTGTAGGTGAATTTGTAAAGCCCGGTTTTTGATATGACTTTTCCAAATCACTTAACACCTTACTACTAAAGCCTACCATTCTATATCCCTCAAATGCAGTTCCTTGAAAATATGTTGTTCCCTTTTCTGTTCCTAAAGGAAGTGATGCTTCTATATAAAAAAGTGTGCTGTTTATAGCACCACCTGTTTGTTCTGTTGGTGGTTGACTTGCTGATGAAGAATATTCTTCATAAACCCTAACATATATTTTTTTTATTTGGCTTGTGTTTAAGCTAAAGATATAACTAGTGTCTGCTACACCTACTGTGTGAATACTACTTGACGAAACACTACTTACAGATCTTTGTGTTTCTAGGTGTGTGTTTATTATATCTCTAACATCAAAAAGACATTTAACATTGGTGACACCACTTACAGCCGCACTTTTTCTTTGCTTTATTTTTGCTAGTAATGTTCCACTAACATCTGTTTCCCTTATTTCCATTATAAACTTATAATAAAACAATCCAGATATTGAAGACTTGTTTACCATATAAGGAACTATTGGCGTCCAATTAGTTATAACAGGCGTTTGAATTGCCGCTTCAATTGGATATTGTGTAAATGTTAATGACATCTTTTTTTATTGTTTTTAATTATACAAAATATTTCTTCGGATCAAGTATGTTTTCCAAGTCTTTGGCTAAGGCTTTTTCCACATTGTCACGCATACTAATCATATTCATTAATAGTGACTTAGAAAAGAATCCTGTTCCTTCTAGTCCTTGTTTATATATAGCGGTTGCAATAGCTATCTTCAATGACTTCCTAGAAACAAACCTTCCCTTTGCACCCCTTGTTCCTTTAAGTCCTTTTCTAATCACCCATTTGTCAAGAGCTTTTGTGTTTATCATTTTAAAAGAACCACTAAACTTTGGTTGCCTATTGAGTCCAAATATGCTATTGGCAAAGCCACTATTAAGCACCTTTTTCTTTTTTAGCTTTTTACCACTTTTAAATTTCTTGCCTGTTCCTACCACACCTGTATCAACAAAAGCACCATAGCCATTCATGTTAAATATTATACTTGGTCTTGCAGTAAAGTTACCACGCACATCATAATCAAGTGACTTAGCTAAAGCACCATTACCCTTCTTGGTTTTTTTAAGATTCTTTAAAGCACTACTTACTTGTTCTTTTCCAAACTCTTGCAATGCTTTTACAAAATTAGGATAATCTGCCATTATGTATTATCTGTTTGAGGAACGCTACAAAGGTCGTTCTGGTTTTGGCATACTATGTTAAATGTTCCGCTCCACCCTGTAAGCATATTAGCAAAACGACTTGTGAACGGTGTTAAACTTATTGGCATATCAATATCCGTTCTTTGGTCAGCCCAAGACTTTGTTTGCATTGATTGTCTAAAGTTTGAAATCACATCTTTCATTATCATAAGTGTTTCCGAGTATGTGTCATCTAGGTCTGCTAAATCTTCTTGAATTTGATCTGCTATAATAACAGTAAATGAATAAGTCATTGTTTGTGGACTTACACTCACAGGTTCTGGCTCTACATACATCAATGGAAAATTAGCTAAGTCCATTTTTTCTATATCGACATCAGAAAGTGAACCGGAATTAAAAGAGTTGATTTCGTGGTGGTTTGTGGCAATCGTTTCAAATGTTTCAATCATTTGACGATATGAAATATTCATATATGTATTATTAGAATCCTGTGCCATTTCTTCTTTCTTTTTCTAAGACATTCAAGTCTTGTTTATACGCTAAAAATGTTAGCGCTTCATATATTTGTATTTTAGTGACTTTATCAATGTTTAAAACATTTCCGTCTGCAAGATTATACAAGACCGCATACCACTTCCATTTGTCTTTGTATCTTATTTCTGCTGTCACTCTACCGTCACTTCTTTCCTTTGTTCCTTGTTCTGTTTCTGTAAATAATTGTTGGAACTGACTAAAAGTTTTTCGCCTAAATGAAAAAAAAAATTAAGAACACTTAAAGCACAATCCATTGGCAAGTCCTTCATTTGCTCTTTCTTTTCGTGTGTTGGTTCATATTCCTCAACCGCATATCTTCCAAACCTATCTACTTTCTGTGTTTGTTTTCTATATAACACAGACATTATTTTGTGCATATTATCACTTGCTTCTTCACAATAACTTTCTAAATCAACAAACTCACCTGTTGTCATTTTAGACATATTTGGAATGACTGAATAATCAGCACCCTTAAACTTGATGTGTTTCTTTAGTTTTATTTCACTAGGGTCTTCACTTGTCATTTGAGTTAAGATATTAGCTATCTTTTTTAAGTCTTGATAAGACATTTTTTTTAAAGTGTTCTTATCAACCCCACAAAATAAAGAAACAGTATCTAGTGTCTTTGTTTTCTCTCTCTTGTTACTATCCAAAATCTTCATAAAATCTTGGTATTGTCTTACTGTTATGTCCGCCCAGCTATCTGGAACAATTAGTTTTATCTGTTTCATTTTTTATAAATATAATTTTTAATAATTTGTTTTAGCTAATATAATACTTGCCAGAATAAGACACCATTAACTTATTAAGGCAAACATATCTAACAGCATCAATGCTATGATTAAAGGCATCTATTGGCTTATTTGTGATGTCACCGTTCTTGTCTTTTATCCATTTATAGTTTCTAAATTCTTTGATTGTGTTGACACTTCTTTTGGTAATATTTATCTTGTGTCTTTTCATAACATCAATACCAATCCTTACTGAATCAGCACCTTTCTTAGCTGGTTTAATATTGACACCTGTGTTCATTCTAAATAGTTCTTCAATACTCTTTGGTTCGCTAGAATCGGCGAAACACTCAGCACTTCTTTGCATTTCTAGTTCCTTAATTCTATTTCCAATGTCTTGATTTGTTAGTCCTTTTTCATATATCAGTTCATCAATATATAAGTCTAGGTCGTGTTTATATACAGCAACAAGACTTGTTGGATCAGCACTAAAACCAAAATCGAGTCCATAAGACACCAATTTAGCATTGTCTGGAACTTTATCAATCGTGTTGAAATTAGGTATTATTGTTTCGGTTGATATTCCTCGCAATCCTTTTCCAAATACATTCCAAAGGTTTTCGTCTACTTCTTGCAGTCTTTCTATTTCCTTTATTGTTGCTTCTTCCAAGAATGGATTGTCTTTGTATGTTGAAATGTGGAAGTCAACATCATTTCTGTCTGCATCTATAATCTGTGTATATAACCAATGAAATTCCTCACTTGGATTAAAGTCTATAATGATTTTAAATGAAGTTCTCAAAGCCAATTGTGTGTAGGAATCAAAGTCAAACTCATTGCACTCATTCAAAAATAAGATTTCACGTTTACGCCCTCTAACACGCTGTGGCTGATCAATACTTATAAATTCGAAGATGTTGCCGTAGAGGTGATATAAGGCACTTGATTTGTTGTGATTCCTTTCATCATAGATGTTTTCTTTTTTAAGTATATCAAAGAAATCACGCATTGCTGTTCCTCTCAATGCTGGAAAGGTTTTTCTGGCAATCGTAATATAAAGACCTTTGCCTTTGTTTTTGTAAGCAAACTCAATTAACGCAAGTAATATTGAATATGTTTTTCCACTTCTTGTTCCCCCTTGTAAGACACATATTCTTTTGCTTGAGTTTTTTACATCATAATATGGTTTCGCTTGTTTCCTCATCATCATTGATCCAAGAAGGTGGACTTGCTGACACATTCACGTTCTGGTCTGGCAACCCTTCAATCCTGTCAAGTATTTCTTTAATTGCTTTTAATTTCTCATTATTGTTTGAATCATTACTAAAGGCTATTTTAATTAACATCTTAGCAATAGGACTTCCAAAGTCACCCAAACCACCCATTGTTTCATCTTGTGTTGCAAGTAATTCTTTTAATACTGTTGCCACATTCCTTCTACCTTTAGGTCTTCCACGCTTTTCTGGTTGGTTGTCTTTACTAAATCTTGTTGCTTCATTTGGAAATTTATTCATATCATTCCGTTTTTATACCGATATTTTTCATTTATTATTTTAGGAACAGCATTGTTCCATTTTACTTTGTGATGTATTCTTTTGTTGTTGTAACCCATTTCTGAAACCTTAACACAAGAGGGGTTAAACATTACAGAAAAGAATGTCTTTGTATAAGTTCCATACTCTAAATAAACATCTGTCAAACCACCCTTCATTTTTTGCGTAGCTTGTTGACTAATAGAAACATTAGGAACTGTTAAAAACAATTCACCTTTCATTCCTAAGTTTACATAGGTTGTTACATCTTCATTAAGTCTTCCCATAAACTTAATTGGTTTTTTTGTGCTACATAAAAAAGTGTTCATTGCTTTTCTATGTAGTTTAATTTCTTTTCCAAAGCTACCTTTTTTTCCACCAATAAAATCACCATTTTGTGCAAAAGCTATTGTCATTGCCTTTGTCTTGCTATATAGCTTCAACATATAGCTAAACACTTTGTCTAGGTTTTTTACTTTTTTTTCTGTGTAATTTAACCTCTCATTAAACTTGTGATAAAAAGCCTTGTAGTCATCACACATAATAAAAAAATTATTTATGCCTTTTTCTTTTGCTATGTCAAAAATAACATTAACAGCAAATAGTGTGCTTCTTAAATCACCTGTGTTGTCACCAGAATCAACATTTTCACTTGCTTTTATTTTGTCAAATACTATTAATTCATCACCATAGTTGTTTTTATACTGACCTATGGTTTCATCAAGACTATCACCAACCAGCAATATTTTTCCTGTATAGCCTTGTTTCCTTAGTGTTTTATAAGTCCACATTTTGTCTGGTCTTCCATGAACCATAATAAAAACAGCAAAATCAGTTGTATTCTTCATCAAATAAATTTTTTAAATCATTGCTAAGTTCAACAAAGCCATTGTGTATAGCACTTTCATAATCAATAATAACCAATGCTGATTGCTCAATGAGTTCCTTTGTTTCCTTGTCTGAATGTGCATAAAAGTCTGCTATCTTGCTGTAATTAAACACTAAGTGTCTTTGTGTGGCTTTTATTAAAAACTCTTTGATTTCTTTATTTACATTTGATTCTTTAATTTTTTTTAAAAGCTCTTTTTGTTTTGTTTCATCTACAAGTTCACTAATACTTGGCTTTGTGTTTTTTGGATCATAATGTGGTGTTTTTATTTTTCTAGTGTAGTTTTCATCTATTTTATCAATGTTTAAACCTAGCTCTATTTCTTTAAACCCCCAATCTTTTAGTTCTTCTATGTCAAAATTACTTAACAAATCAAAATCCCACTCGCCACCATTTTTGTTTAGCCTTATATTAAGCTCTTTTTCTTCTTCTGGTGTTAGGTCTAAAACAACACATTCAATTTCTGTGTGGTTTAGTTGTTGCATTGCCTTTAGCCTTTGGTGTCCACCAACGACAATATTGCCATTTTGATTGATGATAATTGGGTCGACAAGTCCGAATTTCTTTATTGATTCCTTAAGCTGATTAAATTGTGATTTGGTTATCTGTCTTGGATTGTATTGAGCTGGTTGTAATTCTGATATTAATTTAGTTTCTATTTGCATTTTTTTTAAATCTTTTTTCGTATTCTATTAACGCCCATATTTGGTGGCATACATTTTCCAAATGCTTTATTCGTGCGAACATGTTAAACATTCCGTCACTCTCGGCTTTAATGTGGCAATCGCGACACAA
>CEUX01102894.1_pt1 | contig 16914 bp, 22 predicted proteins | sample 531361 | NCBI WGS metagenome assembly CEUX01 (sample SAMEA2622736, study PRJEB7988) | marine metagenome | isolation source: saline water (ENVO:00002010), including
CCGGCAGTGGGGCTTTTACAATGCATGATAGTAGCTAGCCGATGGGGTCACACAAAAGGTTGCGTTGGGCGGCCGGATTGTACATATTGGAATCTATGGCACCCAGAAACTACAAGAAGGAGTACAAGAACTACCACAAGAGACCCAAGCAAAAGAAGCGGCGCGCACAGCGGAACGCAGCCCGGAGCAAGATGACCAAGGCGGGTAAGGTGCGCAAGGGAGATGGTAAGGACGTGGACCACAAGAATAGGAACACGGCGGACAATCGAAGAAAAAATCTCAGAGTCACAAGTAAAACCAAAAACCGCAGTTTCCCGAGGAAAGCGAAGGCTCCCGTGCGCAGGCCACGGAAAAAAAGGTGAGTAAGCCTCTTAAGAAGCACCTCCACATACTGCTATGTAGGGAAACCGGGGTAAGGCTTCTGCTGTTTAGCAACGTGGCTGAGATAGACTGGGGCAAGATACTCATGACGGAATTGGTGAAGCCCACGTTATCCGACCGCGACGAGAGCAAAACGTAAACAACTAAAGTGTTGGCCCCCAAGGGGTTGCGCAGCCCTTTTACGTTTTTACGTTTTTACGTAGGTACGGTGCCCTCTAATACGTATATATACTATGTAATATATTATCGCAGTCCCTATATATATTATATACTTATACTTTTTAATAATAATAATGTAATAACGTAAACGGTACCCTACCTCTCTTGATTATCAACACTTTACAAATTACGTTCTCTCACACACAACGTATTTAGAACGTAAAAACGGGGGGTTAACCTTGCAATTTACGACCCTAAATCTAAAAAAGCATGGTATGAAAAACAAACTGTTCGTACGCTATGCCCTATTTAGGGGTAACGTTCTGTCCACCTCAGGTCTCCAAGGCTTGCTGGCGTTCCTTCGACTTCCCGAGTTCAAGTTCATGAAAACCTTAGGCTTTATTGTTAGTGTACTGCTGTAGTTTCACCCTTGACCTTCGACCGTCGACCGTCCACCCTTGACCGTATGCCACCTCCCACCGATGTAATTCTGGCAGTCGATCCCGGCGTAGGCGGGGGTTCTGCCTTATACCGAAAGTCGACGGGCAAGATAACCCTGCGCAAGTGGACGACCGAGTCCGAGCACCTGTCGTTTGTAGCTTTCATGGCCAACACCGACCGTGAGGTTACGGCGGTAATAGAGAACGTACCTGCGTACGTGTCCGCTGCCACATCCAACGCCAGCAGTTTCAAGCTGGGCTACAACTTCGGTTTCCATGTGGGCGTGATGAGGGCTTACGGGGTTTCCGTTAACTTGGTGAACCCGAAGAAATGGCAGAAGGGTTTGCTTGGTTTGAAGCCCAACATGGGCACCACTGCGCGCAAGCGTACCCTGAAGGACAACGCAGTCCGGCTTTATCCCGACCAGGACGGGATCATCAACGCAACCGCCGATGCCTTGTTGATACTGAACTGGTGGATGACCGATCCGTGGATGCGATAGTGACTTTTATGACCGGGGCGACCTGTTGCGTTGGGGGGCGTGACGGTCTTGATTCACCACGCGTTTGGTGCCGAGGAGTCCGCAAGGCTCCCTTGAAGAAATCGGAGATACGCGCCCCGCTCAACTTTTTTTCATTTAGGGTTGACGGGTTTTGTTTTTTATGAAATCTTGACGTCCTCCCGAGGGGAATCCTCCCTCCCTACAGTTAATCACACACCACTTATGTACTACGAAAATGACCGAGCAAAGTCCTACGGATCAAATACTTACGGACGCGGATTCACGCAGGAAAAAGAAGCGGGGGCGTCCCCGCAAACCGGAATCGCAAAGGAAGAAGAAAAGGAATCCTTCCTGTCCCGGCCCGAATGTTCTGGCGAGGCAGGGAGCCGACGAGCGCTTGGCGGCTTTCATGCGAGGCGAGGCTTCGATAACGCTGCCGGACGGCACGGAACATTTCTACGATCCCGCAAAATCACGGAGGTACACTCTTCATGATATTGCCACGCTTATGGGGGTCACGCGAGAGCGGGTCAGACAAATCGAAATGGGAGCCCTCAAGAAATGCTATGCCCGATTCTCCACCATCGCTCGATCCGAAGGACTCAACCCAATCGAATGGTTCCGAGAAGTGTTCGGCGAGTTCGATGGCGTTGGAGGCAGCGGTTTTGAATACGACTTCTCAGGAGATTCCTGAGCTTTACGACTGGCAGGTTCCCCATGCCGACCAGTTGTTTGCCGCATTGAGCGAGCACGGGGTTGCCATGGACGGCAGCGATACGGGTACCGGCAAGACCGTGGTTGCCTTGGAAGTGGCTCGACGAGCCGGGCGGGTGCCCTTCGTAGTGTGCCCCAAGGCGGTTATTCCCTCATGGAAGGAGTGGATGAAAAAATTTCGCCCCGGTGATCCTTGTCATTTCGCCTTCACTTACGACAAGTTGCGCAGGGGTGGCACCGAGTTTCTGGCACGGAAGAAGAAACGACTGGCTTGGCGTCTTCGAGGCGACAAGATGCTGCTGATATTCGATGAGGTTCACCGTTGCAAGGGCGACAAGAGTCTCAATTCGGTAATGCTTGCTCAGGCCAAGGATGCCGGGATACCGGTGCTCATGCTTTCGGCCACGGCTTGCTCCAATCCCGTGGAGATGAAGGCCATAGGGTATCAGCTTGGCTTCCACGATTACCGCCGATGGTGGAATTGGTGCCTGAAGACCGGGTGCCGTCGGGGCAGGTTCGGGGGTTTGGACTTCAACAATTCCAACAGGATTCTAAAGAAGATGCACGCGCACATATATCCCGAGCGCGGGTCACGCATACGCATAAGGGAGCTTCCGCAGGGAATTTTCCCCGATAACTTGGTCATACCTTCGGGCTACAGGATCGATGATCCCGCCGAGGTCAACGCCATCTACGAGGACATGAAGGAGGAGCTCGAGATCCTGAGGGAGCGCCGGGATGAGGATGAAGGTGAGTTTGCGCTCACGTTCCAGCTGCGCGCTAGGCAGGAGGTTGAGCTTCTTAAGGTTCCCGTATTCGTGGAACTGGCCAAGGATGCCATGGCCGAGGGTAACTCCGTGGTGATCTTCGTGAACTTCACGGCGACTATGGATGCTTTGATTGATCGCATGTCCGCCATACTCCCCAACGGCAGCGAGCGTTGGGCCGAGATACGGGGAGGGCAGTCCGAGGACGAGCGACAGGAGAACGTCGACCTTTTCCAGAACAACGAGGCCAAGGTGTGCCTAGCCATGGTACAGGCCGGCGGGGTTGGGTTGAGTTTGCACGACGAGCACGGCAAGTCTCCTCGCGTGTCTCTCATATCCCCTAGTTTTTCAGCCATAGACTTCAAGCAGACGTTGGGGCGCATACACCGTGCCGGGGGCAAGTCTCCCGCAATCCAGAAGATCATATTCGCCGATGGCACCGTGGAGATGAGGGTATGTAGCGCCGTCCGTGGCAAGCTGAAGAATCTCGACCTTATAAATGACGACGAACTGAATCCGATATTATGAGACATAAAAGCAATTTCGAGGGGTACATGATTCTCACCGGTCTGTTGTGCGCGGTAGCGTTGGTTTTCCTGCTGTTTACCGCCTGCCCGCACAGCCCCTCTCTTTACAAGTGTAACGGCGATCCCGTCGGCCCTCGACCGACGACCAACGACATTCGCATGGGGAACTATGACACCGAGTGGGTGGAACGAAGGGCAATGGCCTTGAAATTACGGACGGTGGACTACCTGCATCAGGTGTCTAGCGGAAGGAGAGACCCATGAGAAGACTGTACGTTATGCTAAGGAACATTCTGCGTAGGTTCGTATGCCGGGGCATGCATGTGCCGAGAGGTGCCAGAGGTGAACCCGGGGAGCCCGGACGGCTCGATAAGCCACCGAGGTTATGAAGTTCGAACCTGCACATGACCCGGATCCGATCCGGAGTAGGTTCAGCAATGTTTCCACCATACTGGATATGTCCGAATTCCATAAGGGATTGTGGGGGGAGTGCGCGCGTAAGGTGGTGGATCAGGTGAATTCCATCTTGGATTGCGCCCCTGAGGAAATCCCGGAAGTGGATTTGAGTATCTTGGACAAGCGGGATGCCAAGGATTTGGTGGCCGGCATGCTGATGTTTATGTCTTATCAGGAAATGCAGATGGACACTATGCAACTGCAACTGGAACATCTTCACCGGGCGTTCTACGAACTAAGCCGGAAACTAAACAAAAACCAATCGGAACAAAACTAATGTCTACACCAGAAGCACACCACGAACTTGGGCCCAGCACGCTCAAATATATTGAAATCTGCCCGGGCTATCGATCCAGTAGCGAGCCCAATCCCTTCGCCATCGAAGGCACCAAGCTGCACCTAGCTGCAGAGTTGGGGGAACTTGAGGGTTTGAACGACGAGCAGGTACGCCTTGTCAACACCTGCCTCAAATACATAGAACCTTTGGAGAAAGGCGCCGATGAGGTGCACAAGGAACTAAAGGTGGAAATACGCCATGACTAAGATAACCCTACTGAGCACAGGTGCCCAATTCGAAGCCGTCGGCATGGAGAAACGCGACGGGTTATGGTTTCTGGAAGCCGTGGATTTCGACCGCAAATGGGTTCCCCTGTACGAAGCTAAATGCAACACCAATCTTATAGACTTAATGAATCATGAAAAAATCTTCATCAGAGAAAAAATTTGACACTTACATATTCGGAACCGTTGACCGTGCCATAATCACAGGTACCCATGCGGACATCGTGGACTTCAAGTTCGGCGTTACCGAGATCGACGGAGCCGACATCAACATACAGGGACAGGCCTATCTCTTGGGCGTAATGGATCTGTACCCTAACCTCGAGACGGCTACCGTGCATTTCATAATACCTAGGCGGGACGAGGTTCTTAAGTACGCCTACACCAAGGAGGACATGGAAGAGATTCGCCTCAGAATAAAAGTGATAGTTGAACGTGCCAAACAGGAGCCCCCCGACCTTCGACCAAACACCGAGGGCTGTCGGTACTGCAAGAATCGGCTGACGTGCCCCGCCTTGAGTGAAAAACTGCTGCCGTTGGCCAAGAAGTATGCTCCCACGGTAGAGGATTTCGAGGTTGAGCTTTATCAGAGTCTCAACCCTGCCGAAATAGAAGACCCCGAGGTTCTTGGCAAGATGCTCAACGTATCGCAGGTTCTCGACAAGTGGGCGACTGCCGTGCGCAAACAATCCCTGAAGATGGCCGAGGAAGAAGGCGCCGAAATCCCGGGGTACGATTTGGCTTGGCGCAATCCGTCAATGAAGATAGAAAACGCACAAGAAGCATATGACTCCCTTTCCGATATCCTTACAAGCGACGAATTCATGGATGTGTGTTCGATAACGGTGGCCCAAGTGGCCAAGGCGTATGCCGCCAAACTTCCGCGCGGAGAAAAGAAGAACGCTCGCGGACAGGTTGAGCTTTTGCTGGAGAGTGCGGGGTTGCTTGAGCCCGAGGAGACTAGACCTCGATCCCCATACCTACGCAAGAATCGAAAACTTTAACTTCGGGTGGTAACTCGCTCGATTTACAACAACAAAACGCAAAAAACAGATGACAAAGAAAAAAGAAAACACGACGGAAACTACGGTAGATACGGCAGTAACGATGGGAGCCACCAACGAAATAGTTGAGGGTAGCCCATCCGCATTGATGGTACCTCCCGTAGGTGGAACGATAACAGGGGACATAGATGCCTCAGACATATCCTTCCCTCGCCTGCAAATCCTTCAAGGGATCAGCAAGTTGGCACAGGAAGACGGATTCTCCGCAGGGGACATTGTTCTCGACGGGGAAGCCGTGCTTGATCAGCCGGTGGAATTCACCGTGGCTAGGATTGGCAAGATGTATGAGGAGAATGTGAACTGGGACGATGGGGAAATCCCTAGGATTCTCACCAAGGCCGATGCAGTGGCTGCCGGGGGGAATTTCGAGTGGGGCATGAATGGCGAAAAACCTGACTGGGTGCCTATCGCAGACGCGCTGATATGCATCAAGGGTGATGATCCTGACGTGTTCCCCTTCGATCACGACAAAGAACACTACGCCTTCGCTCTCTGGCGCATAAAGGGCGTGGCCTACAAGCGCGCTGCCGTGCAAATATTCACGGCTGCTCGCATGTACTACCGGGATGGGCTCGACAAGGGCACCTTCCAACTTACCACCGATAAGCAGACGTTTAGCGGTAAAACCGTAATCGTCCCCAAGCTCAAGCGAGGGGGCAAGAACACCGAAGCTTTTTCGGAATGGCTCCGCGATTTTAGCTGAGGATACTGTCCCAGCCTAATCACAGTGGTGTGTGAAGGGGCGCGCCGGGTTTACGCTCATGTTTTCCCGGCCGCCCCATTCGCCCCCTATAAGCTATGCCAAAGAAAAAGAAAGAGAGCCGCAAGAAAGTTGCGGCGATAGACTTCGAGACTTACTGGAGCAGCAAGTATACCATTAAGGGAATAAGTACGTACCAGTACGTCCATCATCCCGAGTTCGATGCCTTCTTGGTGTCCATATACTGCCCCCACATGGAGTACGTCGGCAACCCTGCCGATTTTGAGTGGAGCCGTTTGGACGGTTATACGCTAGTGGCCCACAATGCCGGATTCGATCAGCGCGTGTTCGAACGGCTCCAAGCCCTAGGAGTTGTGCCCATGGATCTAAAGGTTACGTGGGTATGTACTGCGGATATGTGTTCCTACTTCCAATATCAGCGCACCCTCAAGGGAGCGTCGAAACATGTACTGGGTGTTGAGCTCAGCAAGGAAGTCAGGGACAACATGAAGAACAAGACTTGGAACGACATAGTCGCGGAGGATACAGCCAAGGCCACGCTCCAGTATGCCATGGACGACGCCAAGTACTGTTACGAGTTGTACGACAAGCTGTACGACAAATGGCCCGAGGTGGAACGCAGGGTAAGTCAACTTACGCGTGCCATGTCTTATAAGGGCCTACCTGCGGACGAGACCACCATAGATGTGAGCATAGACGGGCTCGAGCGCCTACTTTACGAAGCTAAGAACAGGCTACCTTGGTACGATGAGATAGACCCGGACACTAAGAAACCTTATGCCGTATACTCCAAGAAAGCATTAGCCTTGGAGTGCCGAAGAGCCAACGTACCCGTGCCCAAGTCTCTTGATCGCAACGACAAGGAGTGGCATAAGTGGAACGACGAGTACGGCATGGTGATTACCTTCGCTGCCGACATGCAGTCGGTGCAACGCATAAAGAAGCACCTTGCCACGTTGAGATCAATGCAAGACCGGCTCACGCCTAAAGGCAACATCTCCTACAACTTGAAGTACTTCGGTGCCGCAATAACGGGACGTTGGAGTGGCACGGGGGGTCTCAACGTCCAAAATTTACCTAGAGAGTCCCAATACGGCGTTAATCTGCGTAACTGCATAGCCGCGCCCAAAGGCAAGCTTTTGGCCGTTGTAGACCTAGCTCAGATCGAGGCTAGGATAACTGCTTGGTTCGCCGGTAACTGGGACTTCCTTAAGTTGGTTGCCGATGGGATATCTCCCTACGAGGCGCATGCTCGACAGAGTATGGGATGGACGGGCGGAGACTTAAAGAAAGAGGATCCGGAACTGTACATGCTAGCTAAGGTGCGTGTGTTGCAGTTGGGCTACGGATGCGGGTGGTACCGTTTTTGGGAGACCGTAAAAATGTACGGACAACTGAATTTGCTTGAGGCACCATTCTCCCGTGCCGATGAGGTTCGGTTTCTAATGTTTGCGAAGGCATACAGTCCTCCCCAAGCCGCCTTGTACCTGTCGTTGACTAAGTTGGAGCGCCAACATTGGGTGAATGCATACATACAGGTGGATGATTTTCGCAGGAAGAATCCGGATATAAAAGCCATGTGGGACACCTACAGGGATTCGTTGGCTTCAGCCGCAGGGAACGGGGATGACTTATCCATAGCTCTTCCATCCGGCCGGGTGCTCCACTATTATCGGTGTCGACATGAAGTTCAGGACGGGTCTTCGACTATAAAGGCAGCCACTCAGTTAGGTGGGTTGTACCGAGCAAAGACTTACGGCGCTAATGTATTTCAAAACACGGTGCAGGGGTGCGCGCGAGATTTGTTTGCATACCACTTGTATAGTTTGGATGCCGCCGGTTATGATGTGGTATTGCATGTCCATGACGAGGTTGTGGTGTTGGTTGACGAAAAGGATTCCGACTCTGCGTTGCAGGATATAATTAGCATAATGTCCACCACCCCTGAATGGGCCGAGGGAGTACCGGTGTCCGCTGAGGGGACCTTAACTAAGGAGTACATGAAATGATCATAGGTTTAACAGGCGGAAAAGGCTGCGGAAAGACTACGATAGCCCGAGTGCTTAGGGATAAATACGGCTTCACAATTCTCAGTTTTGCAACGCCCCTCAAGGAGATGTTGGAAGTGATGGGAGTGCCCGACAAGTACATATACGACGTGGATCATAAAGAGCTCCCGGTTCCGGGTTTTGGTAAGTCCGCAAGATTTATGATGCAAACGCTTGGCACGGAGTGGGGACGTGGTTTAGTCTCAGAGAACATATGGGTGAAGGCGTTGGAAACAAAACTTTCAGACATCCAAGGGGACGTCGTATTAGACGATGTTCGCTTCCCCAACGAGTGTGCTTTAGTGCATTCGAAAAAAGGGAAAGTGGTTCGGGTGAACAGACCCGGACTTTCAGACGACCTCCACGTATCGGAGACCGGTGTCTTCGACCAAGACGTGGATGGAGAGATTGACAACTTAAGCAATTACTATTCAGATTTAGAAAATTCTGTCACACACTACATGGAGATTGGACAATATGGAACTATTCACAATACCAAACTTAAGAGCTTCCCTTGTGAGCAGGGAAAAGCCATGGGAACTTGATTTTGAGCTCCCAAAATTCGATTCGGCGGCCGAGTACAAACAGTGGGCTAGCCGTCCTACCACAAAATATTTAGCCTACAACTGTGCCGAGGGGGCTGACCCGACTCAAAGGGTTACCAGCCAAAATCCTGTTAGGTACCTTCATGGGATGTGCGTCGATTGGGACGCTAAGTTTTCCGACGACGAGTACAAGGCTTTCATCAAACGTGTACTGGATTCGGCACACCCGGTAAATTACGTCAGCAGAAGTTACTCCGGGGGTATCCATGCGGTGTGGTTGTTCGAGCACGCCGTGCTGTCCCACGGAAAGAAACCCATGGAGAAGTTTCTTCGACGGCTAGCCAAGGAATTCAAATTGGATAAGTTGGCCCGGGGTTTCGACGCTAAGGAATTTGCGAATGCCTATGGTTATTTGTTGCATGGGCATGATTGGAAAGCTGTAAAACCCAAGGCTAGGATACCTCAATCAACCTTGCACTATTGGCAATTCGAGACCAGCAAAGGCACCGACTTTCAAGATGGTGCCGTGATACCTCTGGACGAGGTTAAGGCGGAGTTGGACAAGCAGTACCCCGGAGCTTGGGAAGGGCCTTTTCAAGACGGTAGCGCCGGAGTCCGGTTCTGGGATTCCACAGCAGACAACGACCGTGCCGCCGTAGTTAGGGAAAGAGGTTTCCAATGCTTTACAGGGGACAGGCCCTTCATGTCGTGGGGCGACGTATTGGGGACTGATTTCGTCAGGCACTATGAGGTAGGCCGCATTGGTGCAGCCATTGAGCGTTACTGGTTCGACGGCAAGAATTACTTTATAGAAGATGACGCCGGTTCCTTTGTGGTGAATGGCAAAGACGACACCCTGTTGGATTTGCAGGGGCGGCACAACTTGTCCAATCGCCCACGCCGGGACGATACTTTGAGCGAAGCTCGCCGAGCTTTATACCAAGTGCACACGACCAAACGAGTTGAGGCGGGGATACCTTTCGCGTTTACTCAATCCAAAATAGTCGTGCACGAAGGGCAGCGGTATTTTAACACGGCACGGGTACGACCGCTGACACCGTCGGACGATGCCGTGGAGTGGGGGGAAGGATTCCCAACTATTTCCGAATGGTTGACTGCTATGCTTGGGGAGGAGCAGCTTCAGTATGAATTGGCGTGGTTGTCCTATGCTTACACGCATGCCTTGAAAGGGAAACCCCAGCGGGGGCAATGTCACTTTCTATGCGGGGCTCCCAATTCGGGTAAGACCCTGTACAACAAATGTGTGCTGGGGGGCCTGTTCGGCGGTGGCATCAAGGCCAGTGAATACTTGTGCGGAAAAAATGATTGGACGGATTATCTTTTCGAGTATGGGATGTGGTTGGTGGACGATGAGGCGCCGAGTGAAAGTCCCGCAATGCATACGGCATTCACAGCTAAGCTGAAGGAGCATGTAGCCAACGACACCTTTCTTATAACAGGTAAGTTCAAAAAATCAGGACGGGCTTTTTGGCGGGGGCGCATAAGCATCACGTTAAATGACGATGCGCTAAGCATGAGACTGCTTCCTGACCTAGATATGTCGATAAAAGACAAGTTAATCATCCTAAAGTGCGAAGCTGCTTATAAATTTGAAGCCGACACCCGTGAGAAGGTGGAATCGGAACTCCCTTACTTCGCTCGCTATCTGAAGGACTATGTTATTCCCGAAGACATGAGAGAAGTTAGGTTTGGGGTGAAAGCTTACGTGAACAGTTCCTTGGAAGCCATGGCTATGGCCGATTCTAGGTACAGCCATATAACCGAGCTGCTTACGTTGTTCCGACAGACACTTCACAACGACTTTTGGGAAGGCACTTGCTCCGACTTACTTGTAGTGCTGAACGCCAATGAAAACAATCGCGTACTGCTCAAGGACGTAAACCCCAGAAAACTAGGCTGGGGTTTGAACCACATATTCTCCAAAGGATTGAATTGGTTGTCCAAACCCCGGCACAGGACTTGGCGAGTTGAAGGGGAGTAAGGCATTCGGACAAGCTGTAGAACAACTGTTCTTTGCTAGGGCTATGCTACGTGGGTTGGATGTGTTCGTTCCTTTGGGGGACTACCTGCCCCAAGACTGTTTGGTGGTTAATGCTGCCGACAAATATTACAGAGTTCAGGTAAAAGGCACCGACAAACCGCGTATCCGGGAGAGCACTCGACGCACCACCAAAGAGCGGTGGAGGGTAACAGCTCAGTGTAAGAGTAAAGAGCCCTTGGACTGTACCAAGGTGGATCTTCTGGCGGCCTATGTTAGGCCCATGGATACATGGTACCTAATACCCTGCTTGGAAGTATCCTCCAGGTGCGTGTGGCTTTACCCTAACACGGAGGATTCCAAAGCTAAGTACGAGAAGTACAAAGAGGATTGGGACTACTTTAAGCGTTAGAAGAACCCGCCCCGTCGTAATCGTATCCTTACCGACTCTTCTGAACAAGACAGTATGCGACCTATCGTGCCCGGGTGGTACCCTTCCACGAAGCGTGCATACATGAAACCTTCGTACAGGCACAGTCGCCGCTGCATCCTAAGTTGGTCTTTCCCCGACAGGTACCCCTTAGGCTTTTCGACGTAGGGTCTCGGCGTACCTAAGGCTCTTCGGACTTCGTCCACCGTCAAACCCAGCTTGGCCAACACCTCGCTCATAAAGTGATGGTCTCTGAGGCGGTATGTTTTGCGGGAAACTGAACGGACCCCTCCGCGCGAATCTTAGTATTGTCTTCGTCGAAATCGAAATGTATTTCCACTTTGATGACGGATTGCATCTCATTCTCTATGGCCGCCAATCTGATTTGGGGGAGCAAGTCGTCCGTTATCCCTCGCACTTGCCCGGCTACGGTATCCAGCACTTCCTTCTCCAGTCGGGTTTGACTGTCTAACCAATCTTTAATCATATCAGTGTAATTTTCCTGTAGGGGGTAGTGTCCGTGGGGCCAAACATAGGAGCCCAAATATAGGGCCTTCCTATATACTCCCCGAATTCAAGGAAATCCTTAGATTTGCGTGGCCACGGTGATCGGCTTCTGGACAGGATTACCATACGGCGCACTATGTCGCCCAATTCCGGACCAATCGCCCAAGCAGGCCATCTGCAAACGGCTCGACTTAAACAGCCGACCCCTGCAGGTACCCTATCGCCATCTCCCTCAGATTCCATGGGTGGTTATCGTGTGTTACTACAAACATGCGTATGCGTATTCTTCGGCCCCTAAGGTTGGTGAACACTTTAACCTTGTCCGTTATGGCTCCCTTGTACTGACCACTGACCAAACCTTCGTCGGATTCCGCGAATACCCACAGTCTGCCCACCGAGTTCTTTGAAAAATTCAAATGTATGGAGTGTACCTGTTTCTCCTCATGCTCGTTGTCCAAATTAAGCCACGCCGTTTCCGCAATGGCCAGTGAAGCGTCCCCAAAATACATAGGGTCAGTTAGAGTGGTAGTTCCTTCTGAGGGTGCACCGAAGGGCTCCGTTAGGTAGCGTCCTCGATATAAGAAAGCCCCCGCTTCGGTGGCTGCTACATATTTACTGGGTTGTGTGGTCGTATCTGGCCACGGATCAGCGGCGGCTATGAAATCATAATCTCTGAAATGATCCAGGTTGGCAACTTTTACTTTTTTATTCTCGTCTACACCCAGTACTTCCGAGGTGTTGGAGATGCTAGTTATGGCCGTCAGTGCTCCGCCTACGAAGGGGCCGGCTAAACTGTTGGTAAGCTCAGAGTATATGTAGCCTTTGTACTTAGTGGGGGTACCCCATGTGGCTGGGCTCCCGGCAGCCAGCCAAGCCGTGTGTTCAGTGCTTCGGGCGAAAACCCAGTACACCCCGAGTTCAGCATTGTACGTCGCAAAGCTGTCGCTTAGATCTACGGGCAATTCCTTCTCCCATCGACCTTTGGCCTTCCAACTAACCTGATCGGGATCGGTATATGCAGGCTTTTCCTCCGCACCACGCCTGGCGCTCTCGTCCTTATAAATCTGACCGTCGAATCCAAACCAATAAGGGAAGCTCCCTATTTCTCCGGCTACCACTTGTTGGTTGACGGCTGCCGAAGCTGCGGTCAGAGGTGCTTGCTCCACTCGATAGCCCGTAGATGCTTGGCCGGGGGCCGGCGCCCGAAGTACATGGGCTCCTGCATCCGTGTGCACGACTACGTGATTTCCTTGAGCGGACAGAGCCGTTATCTCAGTAGCATCAGTCATAAGCAGTACAACCGTACTTATTGCTGCGGACGAATATAGAGAGTCCCTGACATTTACGGTCATGTTGGCAGGCTCCGATATGTAAATTGTCAAAGGGTTTGACGGATCCCCTGCCCCATATAGAGTTTTCTGGGGGCCTACTATGAAGAATTTGCAGTTGGGAAACCCCGCATATTCTTGATGGTAAATGGTGTCGTCGGGAGCATCCCCAGCGTCTCCTGCTTGGGTCATGAACTCGGCGTCTGCCGAGCCATCCCCCCAAGCCAAGGTATTGTTTCCCACGGAAGAGAGGCAAGCGGGCCCCGCAACCATGGTGGATTGTTGCAAAAGCGTGGGGGTGCCCAACGTGGATATCTGCGTATTAGCTACGGCAAATACCCTCACGTCGTGTATCTCGTTATTTCGGCTGGCCATAACTACGGTATTTCCGCTGCTATCGCTTAGTTTGGCGAGATTGTTGTTAGCGGTTGAGGACGAGTTGCTGGACCCATCTCCCATCTCCACAAAAACAGGTGCGGAACGCAGCCCGCCCGGCCCTGCGGGAACACAACCCTCGGCTAACCGAAGGGTGCCGCGATCGGCGTCATCACGATGCGCTTCAACACCTGTAAAGGCGGGTATCCGGAAATGCCTCATGACTTATTATTACTCTCGTTCTTGTAAGGAAGCAATTTATTGAGAGCCTTTTGTCTCTTTTTACAACCCCCGCACTGTTTTATTCCCAATTTCTCGGTCACTTTCTTAACGGTGTCGCCCAGCCCCCTGCTCTTTTTTATAAGTTGATTCTGTTCAAATTTATTCATCAGGGGTACACCACCTCGATCTTCGCCCGGTTGCAGCTAGATGTGTTGTGGCAGCCATTGTTGAGGGCGTCCACCTGAGCATCGTTTCCGCTACCGTCCACTGAATAGAAGGTAAAGCCATTATGGGACGGCCACTGCGTCGGGTCCGAGGAGCAGGTCACCTTAGAGCTGTACACTTCCGTGCTGTTGTACATCCACCCTGCACCGTTGTTGGATCCGTTGTCGTAGGCCGATGCTTCTATGTGTCCCGTAACGGTATGCGTTCCACCCCAACCATCGGGGACTACGTGAGTAGAGTTGTCCTTTACCATCCAATATTCAGACATACCGTCGCCATCGTACTCGTACACTACCTCAACCCCGGTAACCCCGGGGTTTGCGTGATTGGTGGCCGGGGTAAAGCTACAGACGGGAGAGGCCGACGTGTTGTACTCGTAGTATCCCAGGTCTAGTGAGGAGCCCGAATCCATCTCATCAGGGTAAAGTATCAGCTGTATCGGACTGTTCAGGGCGTAATCACAAGCGCAAGGGGTTTCGGGTTCCTCACATTCCAATATGGTAACGCTACCGCTTACGTTTATCAGTTCAGTCGCGGAGGTGGGGTATATGCTAGGGTCCAGAAGGTCATCACCGCACCCATCCAAATCATCCGCCTTGTGATCGGCCACGGTGATTCCGCTTTCCGCATCGCTCCATAGCACGGGTCCACCTCCCGTGTAGGTGTATGATCCCACGGCAGCTTCCGTATCCTCTATATTGGTACCGCTGAGTTGCCCCAGTATGCTCTGGGTGTTGAGAGGCTCTATTACTGCGGTCCACCCTCTTCCACACTCATCGAAATATACTTCCAGGGAGTAAGGCCCCGGGTTCCCCAGGCTGGTGTTTAGCCCCTGATACTTGGTACCGTCCCATTCCAGGCATGACCACTCGAGCGACAACCCGTTCGCATCACTTGTAAAACCCAAGGACGTGTACATGGGCTCGCAGCAAGGGTCATAGTAGTCGTGCTGGTGGCTTCCGCCGCCGCCGGAACAGGCTAAGGTTGACCCTACGCTGGCCTTCGTGAGGAAGGTTCGTGCCGTAGCTACCGAGGTGGCTTGGTCGCATACCGTGATAACTTCGGCCTTGTACCCGCCGGGTATCCCCGGAGGTACGGCGACATAATCCACATCCGACCTGCGGCGATCCTTATTACCATCCCCCGTGGTATCGGAGCCTAGGCTTACCGTGCCCAGGATGGCATCATAATCTGAATTAGTTGGCATTACGTTGGCCTGCCTTCGTATTCTCCGAACACTCGGAATGCGTGCATCGTCACAAAACTTCCGTTCTTGTCTAACCCCGCGATCAAGTCTCCGTGCCTCAAGTCTTGATTCGTGCTGTCATTGAAATGAGCCTTTGTTTCCGTGAGAAAAGAATCGGGGCTGTCCACCCCCCATTCCTTGTTGCCCCAAACGTTCGCGTCCAGGAAATGTACCATGGCCTTATTTCGCCGGGCGGCCAGCATGCCTTTAGGACGCTGGGGTATTGGATTGTTAAGGAATTTCCTTGGGGGTAACCCCACGTCCCTGGGGTATACGATCGGCTCTTCTCCCGCCGCATATAAACCTAATTCTGGATTATCCGCACTCATGCATCCTGCCAGTTACCGGCGTTTTCGTTCAAGTAGGTCCAGTCATTTTGGTATAGAACGAATCCCCCCGAGTTAACGATGGGCCTGCTCGATATATCCAAAAGGACATTACCGGTGTAATAAGTGGCAAAGGGGGTCGAACCGCCGTCTCCTGTCCTGGAGTGACTAGATACATCGTAGGATACACCACCATAGCTGTAATCATTTGCGAGGTTTTGCGTGTTGTCGTAATGGTAAAACCAATTTGACCCTCCCCACACCTTATCTGTTGCCCCAGCGAGACCGGTCATGTCCCACTCCACGTTTGCAACCGGAGGCGTTGTCACGGTCCCCCCGATAACTTGAGTGGTCGTATATGACCGGTCTATGTAAACCTTAACATCCCTTGTGTGAGGGGGTACTTCCCTGATATGGGGTGGGTCTGGGGTGATGTATACACAACCGGGAATTGTCCAAGCCATCACGCCGTATATTGTTCTGTCGTCCAAACCGTTCGCATCCACGAAGGTTGCGGAGTACACCTTCTGTTGGTTCTCCCCATAATGCCACGATCTGGCGATCTCATTCCAAGATCCGGATACCATATCATCGGCATCGCCGCTGTCGGGGTATGTCTGTAACCCGGTTAACGTGACCAGAGTTCTACCGACATCGTACCTCAAGGTGGAACTCAAAATAACACTGTCTCCACCGCCGGTGCCCGCTGGGAAATCATCTTCGTAAGATGTAGTGGTTTTGCGGAATACATTGGGAGCTAGCTGATCCCATGAGGTGTACTCGCCGACGCTAACGGACCCTACGGAATTCGTTACGGATACGGATTGAACTCGGCGTTGATATTTTCCGGCACGATCGTAACTTGTCCCTTCTAGGGTACCCACACCCAGAGATATAGTCTGTACACGGTACTGGGTGTCCGACACCTGCTCTACGGAACCCTGATCGGGGAGGGTGGAACTAGTCCCTACCGAAAATGTTCTGCTGTCCAGAACACCGCCCCTGTCCCTTTGGGATTGTTCAGTGCCCCCGCTCTTATCTATGGAAACTGCTCGATAAAGATCGGCTGTGACTTGCTCTAGGGAGCCTTCATCGGGCTGCGTTAAGCCTTGCCCGACATTTACGTTCGTTTCCGTCCGCATACCGCCGGAGTAGGTTACCGTTTTATCGGTAAAGCCGGCGCTACTTTTGTCTATGGATACGACTCGATACAGATCATCTGTAAGTTGTTCTCGGGAGCCCTCGTCGGGTGCTGACAGATTTTCACCTACATTTATATTTCTTTCGGTCTTGATGCCTCCGGAGTAGGTTACCGATTTATCGACGAATCCGGCGCTGCTCTTGTCTATGCTTACTTTCTTATAGAGGTT
>CEUX01065775.1_pt1 | contig 16897 bp, 24 predicted proteins | sample 531361 | NCBI WGS metagenome assembly CEUX01 (sample SAMEA2622736, study PRJEB7988) | marine metagenome | isolation source: saline water (ENVO:00002010), including
AAAAAATGACCAAAATTTTGTGATCTTCTCATTTATATTTTTGGCTCGTGTTTTGAACTTTTTTTGGTTTATATTTTGGTTTATATTTCTGTTTATAATTCCTACTGGTGTTTTGAAAAAAGAAAAGGGTAGACATGATCAACATCTACCCTTTAAGGAAACAACGAAACGAGGGGTTGTTAGAGTGCGAAATCTTTTATACTTCTTATAAAATATTTATTACCTTCCATTAGATTTGAGGTTCTAGATAGAAGTATACTAATCCCTATCTATCTAGAATATTACCCACCATTGAGTTTTCGTAATATCCAGGATTAAGTTTAGATCAATTTACTTAACCTTGTCAGTTCGTTATTACAGATTGTCCTGCACAGCTACTGGAAGTCTGACTTTAGAAGTTTCCATGAATATATGTAGCATCCCTTTTGGTATATTCTTATTTATATTTTGAAATCTTGTGCCAAAAGTAAATTTTCCCCAAACCACAAGCATATAATAATAACACTTTATTTTTATATTTACAACCTTAATTTTGATTTATATTTTTTACTTGTGTTTCTAGAATAAAGTATTATATATTCTATAAAGTTTTTATATAGTTTTATATGTCTTACGAGTAACTTACGAGTAAATAAAGGGTATCAAAATGAGCATAGACTTCAACCTCCTGGAACTTATAGTAGTATGTTTTACAATCGTAGTAGTATCATTTCTTAAAGTATGGTTTAAATATTAAAAATTTAAGGACATCAATGACCCCTCACATCACATGTGTTGTTAACCCCTTTGGTTGTTGGTGTCCTTCCTTTATATATGAATAAAATAATTACAGAATTAAAGAATCAAGAAAGGTCATTATTGTGGCTATCTCGGAAAGTCGGACTCCACTATCAAACAGTTATAAGGTGGAAGGATAGTGGTGTTCCGAGGTGGCATTGGGATAAGATTGCTAAAGTATTAAATAAATCTAAAGAGGAATTATTTAGTGAGTAAAAAACCTGAATATTATAAAACAACAAGTGGTGTATATGTTGCTTTAAACAGAACAGCAGTAAGGATGTTTAAGAAAAAAAACATTAAATATATTAGACCAGGACAATTTATAGATTTCAAAAGTATGATGCCAACAAAGGATAAGAAGGATGAATGATGATGACTTTGTACCTGAAGTACCAAAGTATGTATTTAATGAATACGAAGAAGTTAGAAAGAGTGGCAAGTATATTATGTTTTATCCTGAAGCAAGAGAACAAACAAGTTTAACTAGACAAGAGTGGGTGTATATAATGGAGAATTATAAAAACTTAAAGAAAACATATGGGGGTTAATGTGGCTAAAAAAATAACAATGAAAAAACGAGAAAAGTCTTTACCTGAATTAATAAAAGCATATAAAAAAAATCATAAACTAACAAGAGTAGATACTAATATAGGAAGATGTTATACACCTGATGTTATGGATCAATCTACTTGGAAGCCATCTGTAACTACAATGGAGAATATAATATCTAAGGGTATTATGTTTGAAAGATGGATAGCTAACTTTGGTGGTTATGATAAGGTATGTGATTATGTAGGAAAGAAGGCAGATGATGGTACACTTGTCCATGAATATATAGAAGATTTGCTTAATAAAGGTAAAGTTGATCTACCTAAAGATACTGAGGAACATATTAAAAAGTATATGCAATCATTTATAGAATGGTATAATGAAGCAGATATAATACCAGTTGAATTAGAATTACAATTATATCATAAAGATGTACCATTTAGTGGTACTGCTGACTTGGTTGGTTACTTAGATGGTAAGTTAGTTATGATAGATTGGAAAACTGGAAACGAATATCCAACTAATCATCAAATACAACTATCTTGCTATATGTATTTGTTTAACACACTATTTCCTAAATATCAAGTTAAGGAAATATATTGTTTATATGTTAAAAGTGGATGGAGAAAAAAACCTACATTTAAATTAAGAGAATATAAATATGATTCTCTTGTATATAAAGCATTAACATATTTGTTTAACTTTAATATTGCTGCTAATAAAACTAAAGTAGCCTCTAAAGTAGAACAAGTTTTACCTAATACTTATAAAATAAAAAGGAGAAAATAAATGGATCAAGCAGAAACAATTAAGTTTTCAGAACTTAATAAAGATTATAATTTAGTATTGTCTTTTGATGAGCCTAAAGAATTTGATGGTAAGTATGGAAAGTCTATTTGTTATGGTGCTACTTTAAGTGGTGATAATGTTAGATTTTATGCTTCACCTGGACTGCATCAAGAAATACAAAACCAAGGTCTTACAAAAAGTGATAGATGTGTAGTTAGAAAAATTGCAGGTGATTTTACTTATTTTACTGTTAATGGTATTAATAGCAAACATGCACCTAAAGGTAATAGTTCTACTTCTGAGGTTGCTCCTGAACCTGTTAAGGCTATGAAGATAGAGGATATACAACCACAATCTATTATATCTATTGATGCTTTACACGACAAAGTTATTAAATTAGAAGAAAAGGTTCAAGCATTTCAAAAATGGTATGATGAATGTCAGGCTGATAAAGATGGTGAAAGGATACCATTTTAATGAACAGAAAATGTAGAAAATGCAAAAAAACTAAACAAATATCTGATTTTAAAATGTCAGGAGCATATAGAATTGGCAGGTGTTACGATTGTGTCAAAAAAGATACAAATAAGCATAATGCAAACCTAAGAGAGAAAATAAAAGAGTATGCACAAGGGTGTTGGTGGATAGAACAATATTGTTATGCTTCTTTATTTTATTATGGTGGACAAAACAAAAGAAGATAAATTTAACCAGTTTTGGAGCTTGTATCCAAGAAAGGTTAAGAAGTTTGTTGCTAGACGAACTTGGAATAGGCTATCTAAGAAAGAGATTGATGAGATATTTAAGGTGTTAGAAGATCATATGATTAGATGGAAAGAAACTGAAATACAATATGTTCCACATGCATCAACTTGGCTTAATCAGAAACGATGGGAAGATGAACTTGAACCTTTGCCTAAAAAAGAACTATCATCAGATGAATATTATGATAAGAAGGCAACAGAGTTTAGAAAGCAAATGCAAGAAGCTAAGAAGAATGCAGCAACTACTGAAGAAATAAAGGAGGTACTCGGTTTAAAATGAGTGAGAAAAAAAGTTTAATAGAAAATAATGCAAAATTAGTTTATATAAATGCAAAGTTGAAAGATAAACTTACTATTGCTATTAATGGTTTAAAGGCTATAGCTGAAAGTGGAGCAACAAGTATAGCACAAAAAACTTTAGATGAAATTGATAAACATGAGTGAGAAAATTATAACAATGTTGTTATTGGTTTTGTTTGGATATTTAATTATAAAAGGAATAATAGGGGTATTATTATGATATGTGAAATATGTAAAAAAAAGATGGAAAAGCCTAGTGAAACACCACAAGAGGCAATGAGAAAGTTTGCACTTAAACTTAAACTAGAAAACGAAATTATTCAAAAAGAGAAAAATGATAGATAAGGCATATCAAAGAATTATGAGGGATAAAATTGAAGCAAAATCATATGATAATCTATTTGGTGAAAGTTTATATCCTGATGATGCCAGTTTTAAAACATCAAATGTTTGTGAAATATCTTTTGTAGAAGCAAAAAAAATTATCATGAAATATGAATGGTTACAATCTATGCCCCATAGATTTGGTTATAGAGTTTCACATGGAATTTATTTTAAAAAAACACTTGGTGGAGCATTAGTTTATGCCCAACCACAAGTTAGAAGTTTAGGTTTGTTTGGTCAAGATTTTGGAACAAGATCAGTAATACAATTAAGTAGGGGTGCTTGTGCTTTTTGGACACCTAAAGGAACAGCAACAAGATTAATATCTCAGAGTTGTAAAATTTTAAAAAAAGAAGGAATTGCAGGGATTGTTGCTTATTGCACTCCTGAAGCAGGTGAAATAGGAACAATTTATCAGGCTTCAAACTTTATTTATTATGGGCAAACTAATGGTTCTTGGGAATATTATCTTGACAACAGGTGGATTGGGGAAAGGTCTTTTGCACATAAAAAAAAATGGTTATCAAACCAAACTGGTGAAGTTAAAAAAATGTATAAAGAAAGTTTTGATAATATAGAGAAAAGAAGGGTTTTACCTAGATATAAGTATATTAAAATATTAAATAGAAAAGCTAAAAAAAGTTTTAAACATGAAAGTTTACCATACCCTAAAAGAACTAATGCCGAGTAAGTATCAAGAGAGATATGCTGTAATTCCATTGCAGAGGGTTCAGGGCAGTTCTGAAACTCGGCTCAAATATAATAAGGAGAAAAATGAAGTTAGATTTAATAACAAATAAAGCAGATGTAAGCTCTAAGCGAAATGAAAATGACGAATTTTACACTCCAATTTATGCAATAAAACCTTTACTAAAATATTTAAAGGCTAAAAGTAATATATGGTGTCCTTTTGATTCAAATGAAAGTAACTATACAAAAATATTGTCTTTAGATGGGCACAATGTTTTAAACACACATATTGACACAGGGCATAATTTCTTTAATTACGAACCTTCTTTTGAAGCAAACTATATAATAAGCAACCCTCCTTACTCACTTAAATATGAAGTATTTAAAAGATTATTTGAATTAAATAAACCTTTTGCAATGCTAGTGGGTGTTGTAGGGTTATTTGAAAGCCAAAAAAGATTTACAATGTTTAAAGATAATGACTTTGAAATAATGTATTTTGATAAAAGAGTAGCTTATTTTAAGGACTATGCAGATGTAAAACCAAAACTTAATCCACCATTTTCAAGTGTATATCTAACAAAAGGCATTTTGCCTAATCAGATTGTTTTTGAAAGAATAATTAAAAAGGAGAAAAATGTCACATCCAAGTAAACAAAAAGGAAATAGATTTGAAAGACAAATAGTAGAGCTATGTAGAATATGGGATATATTTTGCAAGAGAGCCTGGGGATCAAATGGTGAAGCATTAGGTATGCATTCTGAAGTAGATTGTGTTATAGATGATGATTTTAGAGTCCAGGCTAAAGTAAGAAAGAAACTACCTGCTTACCTTATACCCTCAGAAGAAGTAGATGCTGTTGTATTTAAGCAAGACAGAGGTGAAGTGTTAATGCTCATAAGGTTTGAGGATTGGTTGGCAGAGAGAAAGAAATGTGAGGAGATAGCAAAAATAGTAGGTGAAGACACCTGCAAGTTTATAAAAGATAGTTTAAAGAAGTGAAATATAGAACTCTATATGTTGACCCACCATGGAAGGAAGTAGGTGGTGGTAAAATAAAAAGAGGTGCTGACAAGCATTATAATCTTATGCCTACAAAAGATATTATGGCTATGAAAGATAGAGTTAATGAATTAGTTTTACCTAACTCACATTTATATTTATGGGTTACTAATAACTTTTTAGTTGATGGTTTAAAAGTAATGGATGCTTGGGGTTTTAAATACATAACAACAATAACCTGGCTTAAAGATAGAATAGGATTAGGTCAATATTATAGAGGTATTACAGAGCATTGTTTGTTTGGTAGAAAAGGTGGAGCTTTACCTTATAGAACAAAAGATGGGAAAAGGCAACAAGGCACAACTATAATACAAGAACCAAAAACAATACATTCTAGAAAGCCTGTTAAAATGTATGAATATATTGAAAAGGTTTCGCATCCACCATATTTAGAATTATTTGCAAGAAAAGAAAGAAAAGGTTGGGATACCTGGGGAATAGATGTTGATGGACAAAACTTTTATGAGTTTGATTTAAACTACGATATAGATAGTGATTATGATCTGTAATAAATGTAAAAAAAAACCATCTGTAGTTTTAAATAATACTGAACCTTTATGTGTAAAATGCTTTCTAAAACAACATAGGGAGAATAATGAATCACAAGGAAAACTTTCAAGCAAGAACTAAAGTAAAGATTGCTGAAAAAAAATGTTCCGAGTATTTAATTAAAAACAATATCCTGCACCATGAATTTGGATTTGACCCATATAATAACCCTATTCCAACAAAAGAGTTCTATTTATTACCTGAAATTATTCGTTCTGCCCCTGATTTGGTGGTATATAGGAAGAATTTTTACTTTCTAGAGGTAAAGGGTTGCAAAGATGTTTTAAGGCTTAAAAAGTGCGATATGAAAGCATATGGGATTTGGAACAAATTAATGTCTGTATGGTTTTTTATTTACAATAGCATAAAAAAGAAGGCTAGATTTATATGCTACAAAGATTTGAATGATATAACGAAACATTGTGAGGTAGATATATATGAAGACAATAGAAAGGAATATTTCAAAGTTGATTTGGAAAAGTTATATAATAAATAAGTTATTTGAAGTTATTCTAGCACTTATACTGGGTATTGTTGGAATTTCTTTATTCTTAATATTTATTATATTAAGCTCATTAGACACTTTAATAACTTGGGGAAAACATGCAAAGACTATACTATGGAGAAATAATAGATGGAGAAATAAAACTTGACAATGAAAATGATTGGGATGAATTATATAAAAAATATTCAGGACAATCAGTAGAGATTTCAGTTAGGTTTTTAGGTAAAAAAAGGAATGGTAAGCAAAATAGATTTTATTGGAAAGTAGTTGTAAATGGTCTTGCTTCTTACTTTGGTTATACAGCAGATGAAATGCATAAAGCATTAAAAGTTAAGTTTGATGTACCTTCAACATCTAAATTATCGGTTGTAGAATTTTCAGAATATGTAGAAAATATTATAAGGTGGAGTGAGATAGAGCAAGGTTTTTTATTTCCACTTCCTACCAAACCTCAACAATCTTCAGAGAAATAGAATATGTTTTAAAGGCATCTTGAGAAACTCTTAAAGAATCCTGATCAAACTTACAAATATAAAAGTCATCATTATGATTACTATCAGGTTGAAAAATGAAGGGCAAAGCTCCCCCTAGTGTTTTGTTCCACACTTGTGCATAAAAAGAATCGTCTGTTTCTATATTGAATCCTAGGTATGAGCTGGATGTTGGCTCTCCATCAGTTAAATTATCTAAGTCACTTGTTTCATAAGTTGAATCATTAGGATGTTCTGTATAACTACTGGCTCTAGGGTTAGATGAGAACAAGTCGGTATCACTTATATAAGAGAATTTTAAAGACCACGATTTTCTTCCATTCCTTCTAGCTCCTGTTGAGGTAACATCTAATGAGCTTGAGTATACATCAAAAGGATTTGTTTTATAATTTTGAAATACCCATAAAGGATTTCCTGTATATTTAATATTAGATATACTTCCACCACCTGATGTAGTTATGGTATCAACTCCATCCATTTCTATTTCCATATTTAATTTTAAGTCAGGAGAGTGGGGCATAGTATATTGAATGCCTGTGCTAATAGCTCCTACACCAAAATCTGCACTAAGGGTAAGATAGCTTACACCTGTTGTAGTGGTTGTAAATATTGTTGAACCCTTTAAAGGGCTCATACTATTGCCATTTTCAGTATTTTCTAAATTTGCATTTAACACCTCGGTAAGACTCATTGAAGATTCAGTATCAGGTGTCATAGTTACTGTTGGAGTAAGAGCATGATTTAAAAAAGCAAAATAGTATTTCATATTTCCATTAAAATCATATTTGTCGGTATTTACAGGGAGATTAATAGGATTAGAACTTAAGTATACATCTGTATATGTAGTAGGGGAAAGGGTAAAGGCATCGCTTGGTTCGTTAGCTGTAATACTCGTTCCTATTGTTTTGTGATATAAATAATTATCTATATAAAATACTGGTGTCCCTAAATTACTATAAGCCATTTATAAATCCTTTCTTAATCATAAAATTTGTCAGATGATATTCCAACTATATTTTCATTTGTGTTAATATTGCTTTTTGTATCAGATGGTAATTCTGTTTCAGCAATAAAATGTGATTGCCCCCAGCCAAAAACTACAACTTTTTGAAACTTTGTTATTAATCCTCTGAATCTAAGAAAAGCACCATCTTGTATTTTCTGCTTAAAGGGATTAAGTATTACAATTTTGTTTTTATGTTTATTTACCTTTATTATTATATTTGGATAATTACTATTAACTTTAATTATTTTTCCAATGTAGTTAATTTCTAACATCTTAAATACACCACTTGACTCGATATTTATAATATAATTGAGGTTTTTGTAGCCTAAATCATCAGGATCTGATTCTAAAGAAAGTTTACAAAGTGTAATTTTCTCCACATCCTTAAATTTATTCTTTATAATATTTTTTCTTTTTATAAGGTTCACTCGATTCCATCCCAATCATCAGTACTATTAAACTCTGTCATTAATTTATTTCCATAAAATAAATTGTAATCAGAGTGAAGTTCATTCGAAAAATGTGGAAAATGCTCTGACCCAGGTAAACCCTGATCATTTATGTGATATGTTGGGAATAATGGCATACGAAAAACCGATCCATTAAAAGGTGGGTTACTTGCTGTCCAATATTCAGTTAATGGAAGGGCTGTATTTACAATTCCTACTACACCAACCATTGGATGACCTGCCACTGCATCACCAGTTTCAGGATTTCCATAATTTTGAATAGTTATTTTATGTTGTGCTATTGTTGTAGTGCTTAGTAAAGTTTCAGGTATGTTTCCTAATTCTACATCTAAAAGAAGTTCTGATACCCAAGGTGGGTTTGTTCCACCATTTATTAACATCATTGGAGTGTAAAATGTTATTTTCCAAATATCTGTGTCAGGAAAATTAACCCAAATTTCACCATTTTCTCTTATAGAAATTGATTTTGGTGGCATTTCGCTAGGTTTGGTAACTCTTGTTTCCATATACATACTTAAAAAATCTAAAGGATAATAATCCAAAGTTTCACTAAGAATTGATAAATCATAAGCATCTATAGTTTTATCTCCATTCATATCACAATTATAAGTTTGTCCCTCAGTTATATATTCTTTAGGATAAGAAATATGATTAAATATACTGTCATGATCTGATGAATCGACTATCCCATTTCTATCAAAATCACCACTTGCAGAGCTTAACACATTAGAATTTCTGTTTAAATTGTGCATTTGCAAACACTCAATTTTTATATTTTTTGTTCCTTTTGTGATTTTTGTTACCATAAAATAAGGATATATTTCTTGACCATTCCTTGTGTTTAGTATTGTGTAATCTTCACCAAAACATTTCAAATCATTAATCAGGCTGTCAAACCTAATTATGTCTGTTATCTCTAAGCTAACATACTTTAATGGTAGTGTTACTTTTATAATATTATGTTGATTACAGTTATATGCTAATATAAAATCTCTTAATTTGTAAGGTGTTGTAGCATCAAAATAATCTCCAAATATATAATTTGATGGATACCTTGTGTAATTACTTTCAAACTCCAAAACAGAATCTCCAGGATTGTTTGGGTCTAAAGCAAAACTTCTTTTTTTATAGCCATTTGGAAAATTTGTTACATCTGTATCACCATTGCCATAAAAATCATAAGCATCTACATAACTTGTTATATCATAAGAATCATCCTCATAATCTTTGCTATGCTTAACCCTTACCATAGTTTTTACTTTTTCTACTTTAGTTCTATCAAAAGATATGTCTATTATATCTTTTGGAAAAATAACATTATCAACATCGCTTTCAGCATATTCATTTTTTATTATAGACATTCCTAATTTAGCATCTGACCTAAATAAAGGTATAATCGGTGAGTTTTTTGCAATATCTTCTATTAGTTTTTTTGAGTTCATTTTTTCTGTTACAGAAAAAGCCATAGACCAATCAGAAATAATATCCTCAGTTATCCAATAGCTTTCATGCAATTGTATTGGAATCTCTAGTTCTTCTTCTATTATATTTCTTATAACTGATGTTGGAGGAGATGATTCATGCATATTAGAGGTATTTCTTCCCAATGACTCAATATAAAAATTTTTATTAAATATGTTTTCAATTTCAAACACATGCTTCATAGCCAAATGGTTAAACCTAAAAGATGCTGCAACTGTATTACCAGGTTCAAAAATAAATTCTAAGGTTGCTGCATTAAATCTAGATGGAATATCCCAATCATAGGAAATTTCATGTCTTTGTTTTGGAACTATCTCATGTGCACTACCATGCTCAGCATCATCATAACTACCACTACCAATTACACTCCTCATGCTGTCATAAAGAGTAAGAGCACCTTCATGATCATTTAATTGAAATAACGATACTGTTGAGAGAGCCCCTACAAACATCCCTTCTGTTTCAGATGCTTCTTCAACATCTGCAAAACCTAAATATAATCCAAAATAATCATTATTATCTGAGGTTGTATTTTGGTCATTTAATATTTGAATTTTTCCATGAAAATATGTTAAACCTGAATCATCTATCGCATCATCTACATTTGAATCAGGAAGGGTGAAAAGAAAAGCAATGCGATCATTTACATCATACCAATCCTCCTCAGAAGTCATTGTTAGAAAATTTTCATTATAAGTAAGTGGAACTGAATATTCTATATCTGATTGTTTGCCTACTAATTTTGCATAAGGATTTTCCATACCTAAATCATATGTATAATCTTCATAAGGATGAGCTTCAGGCATAGGAACAGCTAAAGGAAACATAGAGCCTTTTGGAACTTTAAGTCCTGAATCACCATGCATATCCCAATCTTCTAGGAAATGTACATGCCAACCTGATTTTGAAAAGTATTTATTCCAATCATCTTGATTGTGGTGAAATAGACTTCCATCACCATCACTTTTCACACCAAACCAAGTACCATAAGTAGCAGTTTCAAAGTTGTTTTGAAGATCACCTCTATGAGTTCCATTCCATAGTGTGTAAAAAATATCTTTGTATACTAAAACTTTTTTATCATTTGATGAATTGCCTGGGTTTCCAAAATCGTAAATGCTTTCTAAAGTTTCTCTTGAAACATTTTCTATTTTAAACCTTGGTAAATCTTCATATTGAAAACCATTAAATGCTAATAAATCCCAAAATTCTATATTAGCTTCCATGCTACCATCACCTGTGTTGATTCCACCTGCACTTGTTATATTTGAAACACCATCACTATTATACCCTGATATTTGATTTCCTTCATAGTCAAGACCAAAACAGATAAACTGTGCCCTTGATGGAGGATCAGGGTGTCCTAGTTCCCCTGTGGGGTCTAAATCAACTAAATGCCATGGCTCTACATTCATTGCTATTTGAAATAAATAGCCTGGTGTGGTCATTGACCCTGTTGAAGCAAGTTGATCTAAGTGTTGATAACTTGATGCAAGGGAATCTCCTATTACTTCATATCCATTTATTTGGTTAGCTAAATACCCACCTGACTCAGAATAAACATCATCATGTAATTGGAAATCTAAAGGAGTTCCCCATTGATGTTTAAATATATTATCCCAATAAAGGTTGCCATTAGAAGATACTCCTGGAGATTCTGTATTGTCACTCCATGACCTTATATTGTTTAAATCTCTGTTAATCCCATTAATACTATATCCTGCAATTGATTGAGCAGTTATATCAATAGGAGAAGAATACCAATTTTTATACATGTCAAATAATTTTTTAGCTGTTGGAATGTATATAAATTCTATATCACATTCTTCTGAAATGCTGCCAAGGTTTCTCATAATATAACGATGAATTTGCCAATATGCTACATTTTCAGATCCAAGGGTTATATTAGAATCAGTTTCATCCCAAACTGTGCTCCAATCATTGCTAGTAGATTCTCTATCTAGTATAGCATTAAGATAACTTCCAGAAGTATTATAGTCGGAACTTAATGAGTCTGAACACATTGAAAAATCTACATTAAAATTAACATCATCAGAATCAGGAACATCTTCCAGTGTAGTTAATGCAGAATCAGGGCAAGTTGCATAACTATCATAAGAATTATCAAAAGCTAAATGTTTATTGTGTATAAAAACACCAGTATCTTCGCCTAGCCAATTATCATTATATCCTGCCCAAGTTGGTTGATAATAAGAAGGTCTAGGGGAAATAGATAAATGATTAGCAGGTCTATGTAGCATAACCTGCATTATTTCCATAGATATGTGGTTAGTTGGAACAAATCCACTATACATTGCACTAAGATAAGTTCTTGAACCAAAACCTCCATTATCACTAACCCAAGTTTCTGTATATAGCTGCCTCCTGTCTTCGTCTATAACTCCCTCATCTACTTTTTCGTGCATATATGGTTCTTCCATACATTTTAAATAAGAGCCTGAATGAATATATAAAAGTCCTGTGCTGATACCACCTTCACTACTATGATTAATCATATAACCTGCTTGAGCATATATTTCATAGTTATCTTCTGTTAAAGCCCAATCAAAATAAGGTTCTAAAGCATCTCTGCTGTTGGTAATTCCTGGCTTTATGGGCATATCAAACCTATCAGGCAAGCAATATATTCTCTTTTGTCTATCTGTGTCTAAATCTAAATCTTTATATAAAATACAAGGAGCTTTTTGAACATCCCCAAATGTCATTGGGATTATTTTATTAATGTCGCTATCTCTCACAGCATTGATAGAACTTAACCTTGTTATTGGTACTTCTTTATGCATTACAGATTCTGTTAAATCTTCTAAGATTATTTTTACATTATTGTAATCATGATTTACTCTTTTAATACTAGCTCTATATATGTGCAAACAATCATCTATGGATGTAGAAGATTGCGATTTATAATATATATCAACAAAAACATTTAGAAAATTTCGTGCAGAAAATAGGTCGCTAAACGAATCCTTATTAGAAACAGTTAAAGTAATGTTATTAACTTTCATATTTCTAGTTTCTAAATCTACAGATTCTTTTATAGAGGGAACTTTTAAGTTTAAGGCTTTAAAGTTGGTTTTTACACCATTATACTCTATAACTTCTTCAATTTGTGATAGGTATATTTCAGGATCAGTTCTTATTATAACTACAGGATGTATATTAGTAGTAGAGCCTTGTATATCTTTTTCAAATATTTCAGGTAAGGTAAGCATTAAACTCCTATATCCCCACCTCTACGAAGTGCTTCTTGAATCTGAGGCACAATCTCATCTTCAATCATATCTTTGCCTAAGATAGGGTTGTTTATAACAATAGTAGAACCACCTCCACCACCTAAACCTGTATTCATTCTATTTAAGTTTTCAATACCAATAGCTTCAGTAGCATCTCTACTCATAACAAATTCACCTTGCTCTGCCTCAATCATAGTTCCACCTTGAGAGTGTCTTCTACCACCAACTAAACCACCATATTGATACTTTTGAGCTTTTATAGTTTGGATTTGAAGTGCACCTGATGCAGCAATTAGTGCAGCTAACATAAAATTCAAAGGAGGTGGTTCATCCCAAGCAGCAGTTATGGCTAGTGCAGTATTTGATATAGCTTCAGCAACTTTAACCTTTTTCATTTTCTCTTTATGCTTTCTTGTTTTCTCAGCATATTTAGCTTCTATTTCTTCTAATTTTTTAGTTCTAATTCTTTCGTTTCTTATGCCCTGAACAGAGTCAAGTTCAGCTTGTTTAGCTTGAGTTATTTGTTGCATTTTAAGTTTATCGTAAGCATTTGCAACTCCCATAATAGCATCATGAAACATTTGATGTTGTTCTTGAAAGGCAGCTTTTTCATCATCTGACATATTAAATAGTTTTGCAAAAAAACCACCACCTCCATCACCACCACCACCATCTGAATTATCAATTACTTCTTGTTGATAAGCTATTAATTGACCTATAGTATCTTCAAAATTTGTTGTTAAAGCAGATAATAAGGAATTTATATCAGTTATATCTCCTTCCATACCCTCTTTAAAAAACTTAAACAAAGGGTTATCGCCTATTGCTTTTTGATTTTCAACAATAGCAGTATTTATATTGTCAAAATTAAATTTTTCAATACCTAGCATATCAGCAACTTTAGGCATCTTATCTACAAGCCAATTGAAACCTTTCATAAGACCTTTTGCAGCTTCTAATCCTATAGCAAAGAAATTATTAGCCATAAGTTGAGCTAAGTTGCCACTAAGATTACTAAAAAATTCATATATTACAAATATACCATCAGCAACACCTCTAACAAATGATTCGCCTAAAAGTGTAGCGACTTTAAACCATATTGGAAGAAGTCCAACAAAAAACCTTACTATTTCATCCCCACCTTTTTTTATGTTTTCTGCTGTTTTTTCCCAATCTATTTTTTTTACATTTTTTATAAAGGGGATCAATGAATTATGAACAAAATCTGTCATTTTAATTGCTGATTCTTTTAAAGATGGAAGTAATGCAAAACCAACTTCTTCTGCTGCATCACCTATAGCATTTTTCATTTGTTTAATAGCTTTGCTAGTGGTATCTATTTTTTTAGATAAATCACCATATTTACCAGCAACACTTGCAGTTAGCGACTCTAATCTAGCTTGACTCCCTGCTGTGCCACTTACTGCTATACCATAACGACTTAATGAGTTTGTAGTTGATCCAAATGTTTTACCAATTAAAAGACCTGCTTCGTTAAGTCCTATGCCCATACCTTCAGATAAATCAAGTGTTGCTTTAGTTAAGGCTTCAATTTGTTCTTCGCTTTTGGCAAAAGCAGATATTTGCCCCATAACTGAAAGAACTTCTTCATCACCAAAGGCTGTTACTTTTTGTTGTGCTGTAGCATATTCTAATAATCGTTTGCTTGTAAACCCTAATTGTACTGCTAATTTTTTCTCTGCATCCTCTTGTTTCATTGCAGCACTTGTAAATGCACCTATAGTTTTAGTTACCAATGTTGTAGCAAAACTATATACAAGAAGTTTTGATCTAACTACAGACATAGTTCCACCTAAAGCTAACATACTTGCATTAGAATTTTTAGTACTTTTACTAACTCTTTGATTGGTTCTAGTTACATTATCTCCTGCTTGAGATAATCTTCCTTGTGATTTAGCAAGAGCATTTATAGCTTTGACTAATTGTTTATCACCTTTTGGTTCAAACCATACTGTTATTTTTTCACCACTAGCCATTATTTACCTTTCTGATTCTTTTTTTGCTCATCTATAACACTCTTTTCTAGTTTAGCAAATCCTTTTTTCATTATAAAATGCTTTTCTGTCCATATATATGGTTGTTCGCCATAAGAACCTGGGTAGGGTTTTACTGAGTTGTCCTTGCAATACAAATATCTTTTTATATCTTTTTGTAGGGTTTTATCAAACATTATATTAGAACAAGCAAAAAATGGTATTTGCGATTTTATAGACATACAAACATCAAATTCCTTATTGGATTGAATGCTCATTTGCACAGCTTCTTCTACTAATAGGTCAATTATTACCCATACATCGTCTTCACAAGTAAATTCTTTTTTACCATATCCAGTTATTGGAACATCAGCAATATATGGAAAACTATGATATGGACACCCCTCACAACTACTTAAAAGAATATTTAATTCTAGTTGGAGGGTTTGCCTTCCCCCATAAATAAATTTCCTTGGACTATACGAAAAAACTCGGTTCTTTCATCCATTGTAAAACCATATAGAAATTCATCTGATGTATCACCTTCTAGCATATTTCTTAACCAATGAGTAATAGTTTTTTGCATTGCAGAAACACCTTGCAATTTATTATTATCATCAAATATAAATTCAACTTTGTCTAGAAGTTCATCTCTTAAATCTAAAGATATAGTTTTTAATGATATTTTTCTACCTGATTCTAGAGTATATTCATTTTTCTTTACTTTAGGTTTTGACTCTGCCATATTACCTCTTATTTAATTTAACATGCAATTTCAAATAGTGCATCACTTGAACCAATTCCTGCACCTACAGCTTTTACAGAAACATCTAACATCATAGCATCACCTTCATTAAATGCAACATTGGTCATTACAGATTTAGCAAATTTAAATTCAAACTCGCCATCTGATGGGGTATTATCAGTAGACATAAGAGTTTGTCCTTCACCTGCTGCTGCACCTGCAACTTGATCGTGAAAGTTTTCAAATAATACATCTGTATTATCATCATACTTAACAGTAAAATCAGCTACTGCTGATATTTCTCCAACCCTTGCTGCTGACTCATATCCTGTTGATGTAACACCCATAAAAACAATATCGTTTTCAACAGTTAATGAAAAACTTGCTACAAGAACATCACTAATATTAGCTAATACTCTATAATCTGATACCCAATTACTCATAAAGTAATTATTGCTACTAATTGCAGTATCTATTGCAATATCACTATTTGTTAAATCAGCAGGTAAACTTCCAGTTTTAAATGTAGCCGAAAATTTGATTCTACCACCCTCTGTATTTCCATCACCATTTAATGTTATTGAAGTGCAAAAACAATTTTTAAATGCTAAAGTATTTCCACTTGCAGGTGAACTGTATGCAATAGAAAGTATTTGATTTGCTGTTTGGTTTTCAGTACCTGATGTAAATGTTTGCGAACCTGCATTAGATGCTAGTAAGTATGGAGAAGTATCTCCTTGTGTTATATTTCCAAGCAATAAGTCTAAAACTTCAGTTGTAGCTGTGCCACTTACAGATATTTCCATAACTTTAGCTTTGTTATCTTGAAAAAAATCAGTTGCTTGTAAGACTCTGCTACCTGTTCTTGGGTCTAAAACTTGATTAAGATTTAGAGATGGACTCCCAATACCATCCACATCTACTGCTACCCAAGCTAGATCAGGACTCCCCCCACTATCAGGATTTAAAGTATCCCAATCATCCTGCTCTGCTATTAAAAATGAAAATTGCTTTGGGGAGTAAGCACTTGCATTAACTGCCATTATTTTTCTCCTTCTTTTTTATTCTTCTTTTTTTTATTT
>CEUX01027293.1_pt1 | contig 16877 bp, 31 predicted proteins | sample 531361 | NCBI WGS metagenome assembly CEUX01 (sample SAMEA2622736, study PRJEB7988) | marine metagenome | isolation source: saline water (ENVO:00002010), including
CTAACCTTGATCCTTGGATTCTTGACATTGTCCCCGCGTCTAAGTGCATTCAGAAGGTAATGCTGCATGTCACGGCTTATCTTGTCCAAAACCTGATGCCACCGAATATCTCCAGCTTGCAGCAAACCAAGATTGTCTCTTGCAAAGTCCATGTTGACGGATATCTCAGGGTCTAAGTTCATAAGAGCTTTGGATCTTGGTCCAAATCCTTTCGTGTATCCAACATCTGCCTTCATGTAAGCGTATACGTTTCTAAGTTCGTCTGGACTTATGAGTTTTCCTTTGACCAGATCTTCCCAATTTATAATAGCTTCGTACATTTTGGGGGGAATACTGGGGTGTCCGTTCCGACTGTACACCCATCCTTCGTCTCTCAAGGAATCCGCATATTGAGACGCAATGCGATTGGTTCGAGCCATAATGCACCAATCTCCCTCGTCCAACGGAACATCCCACAGGCTCTGGTGTTGCTGAACAATGCCTTGGTCATCTCTGGCACTCCACTCTTTAGGGGCTCGACCTTCTATGCGTGATACTATGCTCTGCGCTACATGCCACACGTTCCAAGGAATCCGATAAGACTGATTCAACACTTCCCGTTCTTGGGTGGCACTCAGGAAAGCTGGAACATCTGCACCTTGGAATCCCATGATGGCTTGGTCATCGTCACCCGCAAAGATTTGAATGTCAGGTGTTTCCCTAAGAATATCCACCATCTGCCACTGGAGCGTTGATAGATCCTGTGCCTCATCCACGAACAAGGCATCCACATCCAGAGAGTTCCCACGCTGTATGAACTCTTCAATCATGTCCGTGAAGTCAATCTTGTTGTAAGTACTCTTGTACTCCTCATACGTCTCAACAAGGCGCCTGAGTTCCGAGAAATGCAGATTGTAGTTTCCAGCCTGTCTGAACATTTCTTCCCACGGCATATTCTTGCTACGTGCCAAGTGGTATATGTTCATGTAGTAGTCACCCTTGCTAACACCCAAGGTGTCAAAATCGCTCTCAAGCATACTCTTGGTATCTCGACCAAAGCTTAAACCAATAGCGTCTCCAATTGTTCGGAAGTCTTCGCCCCCCATCACTTCCGATACTTTGTGTCCCCCTTCTCGGAACGCTATGGAGTGGAGCGTCTGGAAATGGGGCAACCGATTTTCCTCAATGCCCGTATCCTTGCATACTCGTTCACGGCTTTCTCTGGCGGCCTTACGGGTAAACGAAACACAGGCGATGCGCTCTGGTTCTATGCCCTGATTGATGTACTCTTGAACAAGATTGGAATTGTTTTGTGTCTTGCCGCAACCAGGTGGACCTAAGTATGTCTTTTGGATCTTCATTGAATTTCCCACCTAAACTTCAATTGACCATAGATAGGTTGCCAATCTCGTTCTCTGCCTTCGCGACTCCATTCTCCCCGTTGCGTTTCTCCGACAATTTTCCACCCAGCTCCTTTTAAACTTGAACCACTTTCTGTCTGCAACGTGTAGGTAATCATTCTCTTGCCCCCCATCTGCTGCCAAATCCTCCAGCATCGAGCATAAAGAAAAGAGCATGTTCCCTTGGGGGAATCGTCCAGTACGCAACAGCGGGTAACCTCTGCTGTATATCCATCATGCATCATCCTTGCTAAAGGGCGCCCAACAATCGCAATTCCTACCATGCGCTTTCCAGTAGTCGCACCAATAGCGTATCGGCCCCCATCTCTGTTTGTTCTCTTGTTATGTCGATGGTATTGCTCCACAAAATCGTTGGCTTCACGCAAAGTAATGGGAATAGGCTGAAGCTTCAAAACGGTACGTCCCCGTCAAACTCTGGCTTCTTCAGATCCACATCCAGTTCTTCTATCTCTGGCACAAACCACACGCGAACTTCTCGCCATGCTCCCTTGTTATCTTTTAACCGATACCGCTTGTCTGCCCTTGGTCCATTGTTCAGTTCCTTTAGCCGTTCCGTAATCTGGCCACGTGAATAATTGGTGAACCCTTTCCGGCGCAAGAATTCCTGTAACGCACCAAGCTTGAAGTAGGTGTATCCTTCTGATGTCCACGGCTTTCCTGTCAGCAACTCTTCTTCACTTTGAGCCTTAATGCGTGACGTACAGAACATCTCCAAGAGTTCAGTGAACTGCCCTTTCGTTGTTAGTTCTTCTGGCACGTTGATCCTGGTTGCTGTCTGAAGCAGAGTATTGATCATCTCTCTCCAATCAGTTTCTTTCATCTTGGCTGGCATCTGATACATCTGCTCCATGCAAGCCCTCTGAAAATCCATCTGAAGCTGAAGCTGCTTTGTAGATAGTTCAAGTCTGGACCCGTCTACATCCACAAACCAAACGGGTGGTTCTGATTCCACAACGGTCAATCCCCCAATGGTAGGACAATCTTGATTGCTTCCCACACCAAACTGGCGTGTTCGACATAGGGATTTGTTGCAATGACTTTGAACAGGTTCCTGTTTGCACGTGTAAAAATATTCTTTCTTTTCTAATTGCTCTTGAATCGTGACAATCTCTTTGGCTGGCAGCGAGGGAGTGCAATGATTTTGGTTATGCTTCTCTAACAGATCGCGCCAGTTGTTTGGTGACGCCAGCTTGTAGTAAACGCCTATGTTTAAGAGAGTGTTGTTGCGTCCACCTTCTGGGATTCCATACTCCGTCAATTGCTGCAAGCAAGGGGGTCCGTTAGGCAAAACTTCTGAATTCGTACCCAGTTCAAAAGCTCGAAGTTCCTTCAGACTGATCTTGGCTTTCTCTGCCCGTAGCAGAAACTCGTCTAACGATAACTCCTTGCCGTTGTCATCATACGCAAATCGTGTGGTGTACTCTTCTTGGAAGTACGGAAGGTTTATAAAATTTCCAACGTCTCCGCGTTCCACAATCACTTCTTCTTGCTTGGGGAATATTTCACATGTTCCAAAACCTAGGGCCGAAGCAAACTCGGCCAGCTTGTCACGGAGATCTACGGCTGGAACTTTCTCTGATAAAAAAATAAACAAATGGGCGCCCCCTGACTTTGAACGGCACACGGTCAAGGGAAGCTTGAACCGCGCACTCTTCTTACAAAGGGCAATAAGATCTAAATTGTAATCGTCAATATCAAGCGCACCAAAAGTGCAACCGTTTGTTTCGTCAATGGGAATGCTGCCAACACCTTGCTTGCCTCTAAGGTGCTGGTCAACCAAAGCAACAGTCAACGGCTCACGGACAATGAAGCTATTGGCTTTCTGTTTGCCGTGCCGTTGATGATTTAAAACTTCAGTCTGACCGTGTGCTTCTTTGAACCCCTTAAACAGGTCCAGAAATCGCTCCGCATTTGTTCCCATCTCAAAAAGAGGACCCCCACCGAAGCGGGGGTCCAATCCTTCTTAAAACGGTACGTCAGAATCGGTTTGATCTTCTACCTGATCCAGAGACACAGGTGGCGCGATAGCGAGTTCTCCATTTTTGACGGATTCATACATCTCTTTCGCTTCCGTATATGCCTCAATCGATGGAACAGTACCTTCCTGGGAAATGCTCCAATTGGACCAGTTGCCTTTGTCGTTGGATTCCTTAACCGTTTTAAGACGGTAAGTGTTGGCGTACATGGGCAACGCCTTGCCATTGTGCTTTTGCATCTGCATCAGCGACAGCCACGCCCGAGATTTTTTCAACTGGGTCTTCTTCATGTCCAAGATGGCACTTTCCAAGTTGCCATCATCATGGACAATCTTCACGTAATACTGTGCCGTCCTAACAATTTCATTGCCATTAGGCAGCAGTTCCATGCCAGAATCCTGATCTCGCACTGCTTCTCTCACATCTGACGAGTCGGCATTCAGTTCACTAACAAATCCACCGCCTTGTTGACGGGGTACAAACTCCAGCAGTTTCATCTGGAAAAAAGCTGGAAGGACAACAAGTCCTTCGTCACCATCCCATAGTTGTCTGGTGACCGTGTTGAAGATATCGCCAGAGGACGCTCCTTCAATATAACTCGATTCCGATTTATCAAGTTGAGGGCTCAATGCCTGAATGAGACGAATAAAGGGAATCTGAAGATCCTGTGTCGTTACTTCTTCAAATCCACTTCCACTGTCTTCTGCGAAAGCTTCAATCAATTCTTTAGGTAGTCCGTTCTTCTTGGCCATAATCATGCTCCTTTAATCTTTGCTACTGTTCCAATGTGCGCGTTGAATAATTCTGTATCGAACTCTAGACCGGCTTGAAGACGCTCTTTCACAAGCTTCTTCAACGTCATTGGTTCAACCCAAACTCTCGCCGTTGTCTCATGACCTGCTTTATCCAGATCAGCTTGCAACGCCTTCGCTTCGTTGTCTTGAGAGAGCCCAAAAGAAACCTGTAACTGATTCTTTATGAAGTCCTCACAACCAATAGACCGTAAATGCTGGATGGCTAAATCCTTTTGCATGGGATCTTTCGGCATTAAAGCGTGAACAAAGGTAGTTAAGGAAACGGTATTCCCGTCCACCTCAACCTTATCCATACCAAGCTCTGCCATTTTAGCTGGCAAAAGTTCGTATAGATATTTGTCCCGAGTTTTTTTGAGGCTCTTGATTGCCTCTTCTGTGTTGACCACTGCCTGTCCGACATCATTTGCTTGTCGAATCAGGTCAGAGAGTTCGCGTCCACCTTCCGTTGTCAATTTTTCAAAGGCTTCTGCATCTGCTACTATTGTGTCAAGTATGTCTGTCACAAGTATCTCCTCTTCAGGTTGTAAGTTCTTCGATGCCGCCACGGACCTGAATTCTCACGGGATAGTAATCTTTTTCGAGCTTGTCCCATTTGAGAACATTGACACGGCCACCGTTGGCATCAGCGGCGATGGCAAACGCCACGCCGATAATCGCAGGATCCCCCAGACACAACAGCCAATCGTCATCACCATACGCCTTCAGCTTTCGCTTAATCTGTTCGACTATGCGACCTGGATTTATATGAATCTGATCAAAGGGTGCTGCAAGGGAAGCAAGGTCCCCCCACTTACGTGCGGGAAGCACATTAAAGCGAGGATTTTCTTGCGTTAGATACACTGTCATAGTTCTACTTTCTTTTTGTATGTGTCATTGCGTACCAAACTTTTAGTAACTTTGCAATAGACAATCACTAACTCTATGCTATATTCAGCCTAAGAGAAAGAAGAAAGTGATGAAGTACGAATTCAAAACAACTCCCTTCGCGCACCAAAAAGATGTCCTCATGTCCTCTTGGGACAAGATCAATTGGGGTTTGTTCCTTGAGATGGGAACAGGCAAAAGTAAAGTCACCATTGATAACGCTGGCGTTCTTTTTGAAGCTGGTAAGATTGACACGCTGATTGTTCTGGCCCCCAAAGGAGTCTACCGAAACTGGGCCAGACTTGAAATTCCCGCGCATCTGCCTGACCGAATAGAACGGGACATCGTTGTCTGGAACCCTTCCCCCAAGTCAAAAGAGAAGTCGGCACTTAAAGCTTTTGCGCTGCCCCATGAAGGCGACGATCTTCGTATCCTCGTCATGAACATCGAAGCCCTGTCCACGGTCAAAGGTCAACGCTACCTGGCCGCCGTTCTTAAAATGTCGAAAGCATTTCTGGCACTGGATGAATCAACAGCTATCAAGAACCCGAAAGCCAAACGGACGAAAGCCATCTTGAAGATGTCACCGCTGGCAAAGTATCGGCGCATCCTGACAGGATTCCCCGTGACACAATCTCCTATGGACCTGTGGTCACAGTGTCACTTCTTGGATAACAAGTTGCTAGGCGAATGCGGTGATAACTTTTTTCAGTTTCAATATCGTTATGCCGTCATGAAGCGACAGACCTTTGGCGCTCACTCTTTTAATAGAGTTGTCGGCTACCGAAACCTTGATCATTTATCCGAGCTGTTAAAAGAATTTTCCTCACGCATTCTAAAAAGTGAATGTTTGGATCTACCCGATAAACTATACGTCCAAAGATACGTGACACTGACCCCTGATCAAAAACGCATCTATACAGAGGTCAAGGAATTTGCTCTAGCCATCCTGGATGAAGACACATTCATGACCGCCCCCAACGCCATGACCCAGCTACTGCGGTTGCAGCAAATTCTTTCCGGCCACACGAAACCTGATGACGGGTCCTTGGTGGAAATCCCGGACAACCGATTGAAAGAACTCTTGGACTGCCTCGAGGAAATTGAGGGTAAGGTCATCATCTGGTCAAGGTTCCGTTATGACATGAAGCGAATTACTGAAGCATTATCAAAGGCTTACGGGGCAACGTCCACGGTTACTTACTATGGGGACACAACAGACGAAGAACGGACCACGGCCATTGAAAGATTTCAAAACGGGAAGGCACAGTTCTTTGTCGGCAATCCGCAAACAGGCGGCTACGGCATCACGCTCACCGCTGCTACCACCGTGATCTATTTCGCCAACAGTTTTGATCTGGCTGTGCGTATGCAGTCGGAAGACAGAGCGCATCGAATCGGTCAGAAGAACAACGTCACTTATATAGACTTGATTGCCGAAGGTACGATTGACGAGAAGATCGTCAAGGCTTTGCGAAGCAAAATGGATATTGCAAGCACGGTCATGGGTGAAGACTTACGGGAGTGGTTGAGGTGATTCATTACCACGGCACTCCTATTACTCCTAGACGATTACTGATGCAGATGGCCGGCAAACATTTTTGCGTGAGCTACGCCCGTAAGGACGATGACGATATATGTATTTCCATTGGACAATCTGTCATGTGGGATAACGGAGCTTTTACCTTTTACACTCAAAACAAAAAGACAAACTGGGACGGTTTGTACAAATGGCTGGAACCTCGATTGGGTCATCCGCATTGGGCTATCGTTCCTGATGTTATCGACGGCAGCATTGAAGAACAACGAAACCTTATAAGCCAATGGCCCTTTGAAAAATCCTTGTCTGCTCCTGTGTGGCACATGGGGTTGCCCGTTAGTTATCTTTTGGAATTGGTGGACGAGGGATGGCCAAAGATATGTTTTGGCTCTAGTGGAGACATCTGGAAAATTGGTTCAGACGCTTGGGAGCATAAGTGTGATGAAGCCTTTAACGCTCTTTCTCAAAATGGATCTCTGCCGTGGATTCATATGCTGCGCGGATTAAGTCTTGGTGGAAAGCGGTGGCCGTTTGCTTCTGCCGACAGTGCGAATGTTGCTACATCCCATCATGGACAAGGCCACACGAAACTTGAACATCCAGAGTACATGGCTCGAACCATTGACGCGGTTCAGACTCCTGTACACTGGCATCTTAGACCTCAACAGAAAGGACTCCTCTAATGATGACAGTTAGGCACACTTTTCCTGAAGTTAAAGGAACATGCCCCGTAAACGGGGATGCCGATTCCTACAAGATTGTTATTGAGTTTACCTATGAGGATGATTCTTTGCTTGAACACAATCCTTGGTACATCGAAACAATTCTAGAGGACTTTGCGGAAATAACAAAAAACCCCATTTCCCAGGAAGAACTAACTATCAAGATTGCCCGTGAATATACCATCTATGCAGATGCTAACGGACCCCAAGTTACGGAAGTTACTGTTAAGACCGAAGGTAATCACGGTGATGTTAAAACAGAAACGGAGATCACAATATAATGAAGAAGTATCTGGCGTTAGCGGGATTTGTCCTGACGATACCTGCCGCTAACTGGCTGATTGGAAACGTTGGAACCGTGTGCGTACCTAATGGTCCGTGCCTTATTCCCGTGTTTCCCGGACTAATGGCGCCCAGCGGTGTTCTCATGATTGGACTCGCGCTCGTACTTCGAGACATGGTCCAAGAACAATTAGGATGGCGCTGGTCTATAGGCGCCATAGTTGCCGGCGCACTTCTGTCAGGAATTGTCGCACCTGCTTCCCTGGTATTGGCGAGTGCCGTTGCATTTCTCATTTCGGAATCTGCCGACATGGCTGTCTATACCCCTCTACGAAACCGTAAGCTTTGGCTGGCGGTTCTTGCCAGTGGGATCGTGGGCGCCTTTGTCGATAGCGGGATCTTCCTGTATCTCGCATTCGGTTCCATTGACCATATCACAGGAAATGTGGTCGGTAAGATCCTCATGTCGCTTCTCGCCGTACCTGTAATTTTAATAATGAAGAGGAGATGATGTGATGGAGTATAACATTACACCAATTGAAACCAGATACGGTGGAACCCTTTTTCGCTCTAGGCTTGAAGCCCGTTGGGCCGCCTGTTTTGATAACTATGGCTGGCAATGGACATACGAACCTTTCGACCTCGATGGCTGGTTCCCAGACTTTTTACTAAAGTCAGAAACTTCAAAACACCCTGACGTTTTAGTTGAGGTAAAACCCATTACATCTTTTTGTGATGAAACCTCCCAACGCATACAAAAATCTTTAGTAAAAACGGACAATCATTACGCACCCGTTCTTTTACTTGGCGTTAACCCTTTCTGGTCAGAGTGGGACGGAATGGCTGTCGGATGGTTGCTGGAATACTTAGGAGATCCACTTGGCGAATATTCTTCTACTGAGTGTTGGGCATGGGACGATGCTATTCTGCGGAAAGTTGATTGGCCAAAGAAGGAAGTCTTGGGGACAAACTCTTGGGACGAACCAGAGAAACAGGCCGTGGAATGGTATAAGGCATGTGTAGATTTTTGCCACGCATCTATGAGCTACCATCACCGCATAACAGGATACTATGACGGTCGTTCTATGGTTGGTAATTGTTCGCAAAAACATATTTTTGAAAACGGTTGGAACAATGCTTGTGAGAAAGTTCAATATAAACCAAAAGGAGAAAACTAATGCCTGATATTTCACGATACAAGAGTATAGCCGTACCGATTCCCATCTGGGAGATCCTGATTGAAATGTCCAAAGTCAATCACCGCTCTCCCGCTCAACAGTTGTCGTTTCTAGTCGAAGAAGCACAAGGAACGCCCACAGACAAACAGGTGAGAAAATGGTACGCCGCTCTACGAAAAAAGAAATGACCGCCGAAGATCTAGAACACCTCTACCAAGAAGCAGCAAAGGCAGCCGTCCTACCTCTGGACGGTCTGCCAGCCACCATGAAAATGTGGGTGCTGTTTAGAATAGCTATGGAGTACAGTTCCGCCGCTCTGGGGGTATCGCGCATGAACTACTTCATGTCGCGCTTGCTAGGGGAATCTTTGGGCATCGTTGACGGGGACCCGGACGCCGGGTTCCATCGAGCCCTCACTCCGTTTGATGAAGAGGAAGAGACGCCGCACTGATGAGTTCCCCACAGTTGCATATCCAGATGGTCTTCTCGTCCCGAGTTACAAGATCCGCGAAACACTCTTCCGCGTCTACAACCTTTTCGCACCACCGGCACTTGGCAAAAGTAGTTACTTCTTGAGCTTCCATAGTATGTACTTCTCGCCACATGCTTTTCCTGTCTGGGGGTCCACGCATTGAAGCGGTAGGGACTTGGCCTTCGGGTCAAGTCCCTGTTTCCCCACGTAATGCCACACGGCCCCCGCTGCACGTTCCTTGGCGGCTTGGTCGAAGAAGTCGGCATTCGCTTCTAAAAACAATAACGGGATCACTACTAAAAAAACGATCATCGGCTAATCTCCATCTGATAGATTTTTTCATCAAGGGCATCCGCCTTCTTTTCAAGTTCTGCAATTCTCTGTGTAACCTTATATTGAACCTGTGGAGGGTCTGGGTTGCGCCAAGACTTTAGAAGGTCAATCCTTTCGGTTATGGAGTTGAGTTCCGCTTCTAGTTCTAGTTTTTTCTTTTCAATCATAGCTTGTTTTCTCCTTTCTGTTAAATTCCGCACATCCCGTCACACTCGTTCTGCATCAAGTCGCTGAAGAGTTCTTGCTGACCCGTTTCCTTCGCCGTGTTCAACCTGACTTCCCTTAGTGGTATCCTCTGCGCGTGAAGGTAACGCCGTCCGTGAAACTTGCCGCCGTCAGAGTTCGGGTCACGTAACTTCTCATCGATCTGACAGGCTTCCTCAAATTCTTCAGGACTGTTGTTCTTGATCTGACTCCACTCATAGTCATTGTGAAACGGACAACCGACACAGGCCGACTTGACCAACGGCCTGTCAGGATGGTTCTTCTGAAACCAATCAAGACAACCGTATCGGCGCATCTCAATCTCGAGCAACGGCCAACGGTTCGTGACCCATGAATCAGAGTTCTCCTTCATGCGTTGGATCTCGTCACGGCTGATGCCCATCCACATCTCAACCATGACCCCTTTGGGCGTCCGTTGCTTTGGTTTAAGACCAATGAGTTCCCTTACTTTCTTACGAATCGGCTTTAACTTGTACTCGCTCGTACACTGCCGCCGAGCCATGCCAAACGTGCCGTCCTTGTTGATCATAAAGAAGGGTATGGACGCGAACCTGTGTCCTGTCGTATTGAGGTTGCTCTCTAAATCTTTCTTTATGTTTCCTGATTCGACGCGGTAGACAGGAAACGGCAACTGGGCTTCCAGCCAATCCAAGTGCGTGTAAACTTCTGCGGGCTCCCATCCCGTGTCTGCGAAAATCGCGCAGTCAGGAGCGGGTCCGAATTTTCCTTCCGCTCCCATTAACGCCATGACGGTGGACTGAACGCCGGCACCTAAACTCAGAACCCGCATGGTCGGATTCTCCAAAGGTTCGGGCAAGATCTTATGAACCCAATCAGTCATGTTCCCACCTGTAGAATATGTGATCCCCCACTGTTATCGTATGGTGCGCCCGATAAGACCAATCAGGCGTAACCCTCGTAGCATGATAATGCGTGGCTCCGTATGTAAGATCAACCACCTCTCCTTCCCAAACCCTTTCCGATACCTCAACCGCCCACCGAAAGGCGTCCCAATCATTGGGCTTGTCCGACTTACCGTCACAGTACCACGAAAACTGACACTTGTGTTTAATTGGTAAAGTGCTGTCGGGGTAGGTCGGCCCTTGCATCACAACCTCGCAAGGATCATCGGGGTAACGCTCGTCCAGAACACGGTTCATAACCACCTGCGATACAGCAATCTGTCCCTCCAACGGTTGGTTTCTTGCCTCAAAGTAAACGTTCAACGCCATGCATAAGATTACGGCTTCCATTTCTCTGCCTCCTTTATTGCGTTAAATAACGTCGGGGTTCGGGTCGGGGAGGTCGGGTCTTCGGACATCACGTATGTCTCCTAGTACAGGTACGTCGGGCCAGTGATACCTTAACACAGCCTGACAGTAAGGTTCGTTCTCAATAAAACAGCTCGTCTCAAAAAAATCGGTGGCTTCGAGCCCTCGCGCAAAGCCACCGATCCCCGAAAACAGGTCCAGGGTTTTAAGTTTCATGACCCCAGCGGTACTAACCAATCGGGGTGTTCAACATCTTCCTTGCAGCTATGGCAAACAAGAGTAGACCAACCGTTGTCCGAAACTGACGAAACAGACGCACAATGAGGACACGTAATGTCAATAATACCTTGCTCTAACTGACCAGACATCAACGGCCCCTTGACCGTGACAGACCCTTTGCCGTCACTGGTCCACGCTTCAATGTCAAAGGTCACTTCTTTTTCCCTTCTTTCAAAACATCAACCAAGACCTTCTTAACATCGTCCTCGCTTGTGGCCTTTTTGATCTTTTCGGTAACGTCAACCTTTTTCCCTTTAGGGGTGTGAATTACAAAACTAGGCATCTTTCTTCCTTTCTATCTTGGGAGTGTGCTTCGGAGATACCTGACGATATCCCCGAAACCACCTGACAAAACTGTACCACCACTTCCTCATATGGAAAGTGCGCGGTCCTTCATGTGACTGATAACCATTTCAGTGGAAGCTTTGTACTGCTTACCATCAACGCCTTCCAACCGTACAGGTTTCTTCGGCGCACGGGAGTTGTAACCAGTGATCTTCATCACCTTGCCATCAAACGATTTGAACGTCTGATCAAGCCACTCTAGCTTTAAGCCCGTGAATTCTGCCAGTTCAGAGTACGCTATCCGCTCCTTGTCCTGAATAACGCCACCCTCACCAAGAAGAGAACACTCTACCTTGGCCGTGAAAGTCGTATCAGAATACGAAATTCCACCCAGTTTCAATTTGATAGGCATACCCAAATCATCAACTACGCCATCAAACGCATTGTCTAACGCAGTGCGGATCTTTTTAAGAATCGACTTGTCAAATTTATCCATTTGCTTTCTACCTTTCTAAATGGAAGTTGTTAGGAACGCTAAAAATAGCAAACTTTAACCACATTGTCTATAGAGTATTCCAAAACAGTGGTACTAAGGTAGTTGTGGCTATATAGGGGCAAAAAATAAAAATGACTTTGAAAATAAAAAAAAGAGGAGAAATAACTGCCACATGTGCCACGGTGCATGGAACATGGACCAAAAAGGTATAAATATCAGCAAATTAAAGATTTCTTGTTCGTGACACTACTCGTGACACTTTGGGCAAAAACAAGCGTTTCGTGACACTTATTTCTAGCCGTTGTTCAAAACTAATTTTGCTTTTTGAAAATCTTTTTTTAAAATGACCCTTATATAGGAGGAACCATGTCTACACGTATGGAAAACAAAGCACTTGAAATAGAAGAATCTCATGGCCGCCGTCTGACTAATCGTCAGAAAGAATTTGCCAGGTTTTATGTTGAAGGAACGCACTCTAACGCATCATGTGCAAGACAGGCTGGATATTCTGACAAAAATGGAATTGCCAAAATCCAAGCTTGTAAACTTCTGGATTCAAAAACGTTCCCGCACGTAGCGGAATACATAAGCGAACTACGGGAAGATAGGGAAAAGAAATATGGCGTAACTTTGATTGGTCAGCTTCAAAGATTTAGTGAGTTGTCAAAAGCCGCTGAAGAAGAGGGCCAGTTCTCCGCAGCGGTGAATGCTGAAAAGATCCGCTCCTCGCTTGGAGGGTTGACGATTGATAGAAGAGAGACAAGTCATTTTCATGCAATTGAAAATATGTCTCGAGAACAAATCGAGGAACGGCTTGGGGAACTTCGCCGTTCTCATCCAGGCGCTTTCATAGAAGCAGAATATGAGGAAGTAAATGGCACAGAAGCCAGAGACGTTGTTGTGGAACAGATTGAAAGAAAAGATCCCCCAGAAATGGAACGTGACGCGGATTGAAAACCGCTTCGGCGGCGGGGTTCCAGACGTTCACATATGTGCAGAAAGCATTCCGTTCTGGATAGAACTTAAAACAACCAAAACTAACCGAATTAATATCTCCTCACATCAAATCGCCTGGAACTACGCCTATTGGCAGTCGGGGGGCGTTAGCTTTTTCTTGGTTCACCCCCTCAAAGGGGGGAACCTATATTTATTCGGGGGGGACAAGGGTCGGGAGTTAGCGACCCACGGTCTGGGGGTTCGGGGTTCGGGAACCGGGGTGCAAACCGCAGTTCGGTGCATGTGGTCGGGGTCGGGGATTGACGAACTTTGGAACCAGGTTTTTGGGTTCAGTCGGGATCGTGTCGGGTCGGGATCCAAGGAAGTCGGGTCGGGGGTCGGGGAGTCGGGGCGCTAACCCGAGATCTTTAAAAATCGCGCCCCTCCCCACGTTCACCCGGCTCATTCCGGGTGGCATCTGAAAAAATCCCCTGGCCAGAGCTGGGCGGCCAGGGGACGGGGGACTAGTCAGGTCCCCACTACGCGGCGACCCGTCTTTTCGCTGGGCCATGCCCAACGAAGCCAACAACCACGTTCCGCCGCTGGTGTTGGCATAATCCGCAAGACTTGCAATTGGTATCGAGGTATTGCGCGGGGCAAACTCGGACGGGTTTTCCGTTTGGTGTTTCCGTTTTTGTCCCTTTGAAATCATGCGGTAGTGTAACACATACGGGACCAGCACCACTAGCCAAAAGCTTGTCGGCATGTTCTAGATTGTTGGCGCTTAGATTAATGGTAAACCCGTTTTTGTTTGCTTCCTTAATGGTTGCCAATTGCGCGGGGGTCGTGGTTTTGTGAGTGTAAGTAAACCCGCGTTTTCCTTTATTGGCTTTTACTAGTTCGGAAAGCTTGCCCTTGTGGATCCGTTCACCTATGCCTGGCAGATCGCCGGCTTGGTTGTGGCGCCATATTTGGTTGTCGGGTAGTGCTGCAATCTTGGCCATTGTTTCGGACCAGTTATCAGCGAATGCGTCAACCTCGGCCCAACGATGTTTTAGGGGTCCATACTCGGCATAACATCCGCCACCATTTTTTAATGGGCAGCTTGGTGGGCAGCTCTTTTCCTCGGTAGTCGTGACGGGAATGTTTCCCGTTTTGATATTCCGAGATGATTCAACGAATCTGGTTTTCATGACTCACCTATTTGGTTGTTGGTTTGACTAGGTGAAGTGTACCATGATTTTCTAATCGGGGTCAAATAAAAAAACGCCCCGAGTCGGGTCGGGGCGCTTGAGGTTCAGGGAGGATTTTCAATGAAACGATGCATACCCTAGTCGGGTCGGGGTCGGGAGTCAAGGTCGGGAACGGTGTTCCTTGATCATCGTTGCTACTAATGCGCTACTGCAACCATATAATTTAGCTATGTCACCCATGCTGTAATCGGTGGTGCGAACTGCACCACAAGTAGGACAGTGAGGTATTGTTCTCTGCTCTTTGTGATACATGTGATCCATCTCGGCAGCAACCTTATGGCGTTCATTACCTTTAAACTTTGTCATTCTTCACCTCGGGGTCGGGATTCCCGGTATTCCTCGAGGGCGCCCAGCCAGTAGTTGCAGGCCCAGGCGCCGCCGGGCCGGTCAAGATGCTCGAAGCTCGAGGTTTCGTGGACGATCCGCTGGAGGGCGGCCAGCCGTCGGCTTTCCAGATCTGGGGGGGCTTTCGCCCCCCCGTTGGTTGGGTTATTCATCGGAAGCTATCTCCCGAATCATATCCGCATAGCCCTCTTCCATCGCGAATTTGAAGACATGCCGTTCTAGTTCTTCTAGATTGTCGCTTGTGAAAATTGAACGGTCTATTGTGACGCCATACTTGCCCCCAACCGAATGGTTAGGGGGAATCCATTCCCCGTTGGTGATCTCAACGTGTAGGCATTCCGCGAGGGAATGTTCATACGTGTCCAAGTAAGCGTAACCCTCCATAACGTAATCGTCATGATAAGGTTCGCTATCTTTTTTGTATTTACGGGTGGCTTGAAATGCCCCGAAAAGATGTTCTTGATTATCCATTTTGCTATCCTTTCTAAATGGAGATTGTTGGTGGAATCAATATACTAAAAACTACCCCATAGAGCAAGGGGGGCTTTCGCCCCCCCGTTGGTTTTAGGATAGGTCGGCATTGGTGTCTTCAAAGTTGTTGAGAAAATACAGAGCTTCGTTTAGTTCTATCATGTCCGTAATTTCTTCACGGTCGAATTCGTCTAGGTCGTGGGGCAAAGCCATAGATTTTCTATCGGCGTCTTCTTCTAGCATGTCACGCAACCCGTCAGTATCAAAGGCGTCCCCGTGACCGAATCCTTCGACTTCGTTTTCATGGTAGACAGCTAATGTCTCCTTGATTGTTTTGAAAATCCCCTTGGGGATTTCAATGCGGATATCGTCGCTCATTTATTTTCCTCCTTTGCCACCACCTTGACTTGTTTCCACGCCTCTTCAAATTTGTCGGCGTCCTCTTGATAGGGGCTTTCGTGTAGATTCAGCCAATGGTTTTCCAAAGCGTCTTCTACAATTTCGATTGCTTCCATGATATCCATGTCACTTACTCGCATCTGGCATTGCCAGAGCCTTTTGCATGGCATGGGATAAGTGCTTGTAATTGTATCTGTGGTAAAAGCATCCTTCTTCTTCTACAAATTTAGAAATGCCAAAGGTTCCATCTTGACAAACTTGGATGCTGATATTTTCGTTAGCTTTCAAAACCCATGCGTCATCTTCGACTAGTGGGTCATTTGATTCTTCAAACCTAAACAGATCTTTCATGATTTTCTCCGTTAGTTGTTGACCGTTCCAATTCTATGGGATATTCTAGCGATAGTCAACAACCAACGGAGTATTTAGATATGTCAACTAGTGCTTGTTATACTTTTTGCGATTCCACGGAACCGTGGACATCCTTCCATGTCTATAAGCATTTGGACGGTTACCCTTATGCCCAATGCCATACTGGCGAGGAAGCTGGAGGTCTTGTTTGGATACGTAATGCTTTTCAGTATGCGTGGGATCTACCACGCTATGAGGCGCCCGATTTTGCGGCTGCTTTCGTTGCAGCCAACAAGCGCCAGGAAGGAGACATTCAACTGATCAATCATGAAACGCCTTGGACATCGCATCGCGGATGCGTTTATCAGTATATATGTGGACCTACTCGAGAGATGAATGATCTGTTTGTAGAAGTCCTTGATGTGGCGTGGTCAAATAAGACGCCTCATATTAACGATGAAGTTATGGAGGGGAACCTTCATGACCTGATAAACGAACAGCGACGAAAGCCTCAAGTCGCTTAACAGAAAAGGACCCTTCGGGGTCCTTTTTTTATGGTCGGGTCGGGGGCTTCAAACTGGGCTCCCAGCTAGAGGGGTCGGGGGGTATATATTAGGGTCGGACCCCCCTAATACCGTTTAACGGTGTATGCGTGATCAAAAATAACTACGTCACCAATCCTTGCAGATTTGATTTTCTCTATGTCGTCTTCAATGCCGTCGTAATTATTCTCTGCAACAAATTCATCTAATGTGCATTTGAAATCAAAAATGCTCGTGTCGTTATGGAAATAATGTAGTTCAATCATTTTCTCTCTCCTTTTGAGCTTGGCCGGCGGCCAAAAAGAAAAGGGGCCGAAGCCCCTAGTCCTTTTCACTCATTCGTCCCATGTATCGAAGCTCTGCAAAATATCGAAACTGATTGGAGTGCGCCCACGCATCTAGTAGAAGCTCATTGGCTAGGGAGGGCTTTTCTTTCCCCGTT
>CEUX01014159.1_pt1 | contig 16735 bp, 22 predicted proteins | sample 531361 | NCBI WGS metagenome assembly CEUX01 (sample SAMEA2622736, study PRJEB7988) | marine metagenome | isolation source: saline water (ENVO:00002010), including
TATAATATAATTAATATAAGGTGAATAAGATTGTAATTTGTTTATTTTTGTTGTTATCTTCATGTGCTAACTTAATCGAAGAAGATTTAAGAGTTGAAGAATATGGAGACTATTACACTTCAATGGACTGTTGGTGGAGTCGTAATACCGGTCCGGACACCTTTATATTTAACTGCGCAGATAATCTCGAGACCGGGCTTATCTCAGGACAAGTAGCCTTTGCTATGCTTCGCGATGACGCTGAGGAGAATTATTTTACAATTTGCGGAAGAGATATCGTTCTTAATTCAGGTTACGATCTTCACGATAATCTCATTGCTATTCTGACCCAGAATAACTATGCTTGCCATGAGCACTACGAAAACCAGCTGGGTAATGAATTTGATACAAGCTGGAATTCTGATGTATCGGTCCTTCAAATAATTTGGCGACCCCCAGATGAGGTACACAAAGCCCTCACTCTTTATTTACCACCCGCGGAAGAAGAATCTGTGCGAGTTTTAGGTACCGTTTACTACAAAACTGGTTTTTTCAACTAAATATTATATGAGTGATACTATACGGATAGCGCTCGGAGCGCTAATTTATGTAGTGTGTTTTGGGTTATCGATTGTGTGGTTATCGGAGCCCGCCACCGCGGGTCCCTATATTAGCAATTACGATAGAATACCCTTAGTGAACGACAAGCCTCCACAAGTTGCCAAATGGGGACTAACCCCCACTGTTATTGTTTGCGAACACGCACCCGTAACGAAGAGTCAGGTTGATAAGGCTGTAAGATTTTGGAAAGACCTGGGATATCGTTTTTATAATACACAATATAAACATGATCCGCTCAATAAGTGCCTAAGCGAGAATCCCAAAGGGTATATCATAATCCACCTAGTGACCTTGGGCGTAAAAATGGAAGAGACAGCCTTAGCGCAAACGCACTTCTTTATTGACAATGCTACAAGCCAGGTAGAATATGCAGTTATTTATTTAAGACCAGATGTAAGAGAAACTGTTTTAGAGCATGAGTTGGGACACGCTTTAGGTTTTCTTCATTTTAATAAGATTAATCACCTCATGAATGAAAAATGGATGATGGGCGGTTGGGATACGGAAGGACTGCGCAAGGCGCGTCGATAGGCGATCTGGTCATCTGTGTGGATGTAGCCAGACGAGATGCTAATGGCGGAAGAAGAACTTTTGTGGGATTAGTCCTTGACAAATCTATCTCAGTCTATAGAATACAAGTAGTAGACACTGGTCAAGAAAAATATTGGCCAATGGATGCAGCTTATCTATGGAAGGAAAGACATGAGTACTGAAGAAATAGAAGTGCCGCACCAAGACGGACCGGCATGGAAGATAGTGGGACGTTTCCCCACTTTTGAGGGCGCAGACGCCAAAAGGAACGAACTAACAGGAGAGGCAGACCTCCAGGTTAAAATACATTATCAGGGACCCTCGAATCGCAAGATTTATGCAGTTAAAACCAGGATTGATCCTGCAATTGCGAAGCGTGAGGAGAAGCGCCGCCGCAAGGCGAAGCTTTCCAAGAAGCGCCGGAAGAAGTGATGCTGAATTGGTGGAAGGGGCTCGATCATTGGCTTCTTACAGTTTCAATTTTCGTCGCCATACTTGTTTGGTGGTTGGTAATGAACAATCCGGAATTCCCCCAGAGATAATTCATAATGCTGATGTCGTTTATATTAGGATGCCGGGGGTGGGATATTGTTTAAACACCTCACAATCTGCCAATATTCTCTTATATGAGTGTGTTACTCAATATAGTCAAAAGACGAGGACGATGACTATTTAGGTGTGTAGGAATCCCAGCCTGTGTCAGATCATAACGAGAAAAAGTTACCCCCGTTTTTAAAGACGGTATACCTGTCAAATCGAGAAATTCGATTGATTCTGGCAGGTCTGTATTCTCTTAATATGCCCAAAGAAGAAATAGAAGGCACCTTGTGGAAGAAACTTTTATTTGAAAAACTTCACAAGAAAACCAGACGAAAGAAGAATTAAGTGGTTTCACAGATTGAACGAGATGACATCATCTTAAGAGCAGCTCTAGAGTGGGGCGCAGATTGCATGTATGACATTCAAAATGGGACGTTGGGTCCCACGTTATATATCGATGCTCCCAATCGCCAAGAGGCAGGATATATCCGCGCGGAAGTACCCATATTTTTTGAGGGGCTATATACCATCGTAAGATATCCCACCAATATCCTAACTCCCGAGGACGAAAAATCCCAACTAGACCTTTACGATCCTAAGCTAAAATGATAGAATGAAAAAAAGCCGGTATAGCTCAGTTGGTAGAGCAGCGGTTTTGTAACCCGCAGGTCCCTCGTTCGATTCGTGGTGCCGGCACCATACAAACTTATGAACACTAAAAAACAAGATTTAGAAGTATTAGAAGAGGCTGTCGCCGGAGTATATGTACGCAATGCGGAATGTAGATTGGAGCCCCTAGTAGGGAATGTCTATTATGTGTACTTGAGAGAAGATGGCACTTCTTTCATCTCATTAGTGGAGCCCGAATTTTGGGATACTCAGCGCTTTAAGTTGAAATACATAACCAAAGCCGTATACAATAATAGCAGTTGGTGTGAAATTCCAGACTAGATTCGGAGCGTAGCGCAGTCTGGTAGCGCATCTGGTTTGGGACCAGAGGGTCGCAGGTTCGAATCCTGCCGCTCCGACCAGTCCCTTAGAAAGGAAAATTATGAATAATTTAGTAGCTGAACAACTAATAAGAGCAACGTTAGCAAAATTTGAATCTTCGCGACAAGAGGCGTTAGCCATTATTGAGCTATACTTAAATCACCCAGTAGGTGTTGCAGAACATCCAAGCGTTATTGAGGAGATTTCGAAGGCAACAATTCAACTGGCCGACGCGGAAGAGGCAATAGAGGCACTGAGGCGTCACTTTCTTGTAACGGAGGACCCTAAGAATGACAACACCCAAGAATAAGGACCCGCGCCCTACGCCCTACACCACTATTTGCGTATCTGGCGGGTTTGACCCGGTCCACATCGGACATCTGCGCATGATTCAAGAAGCATCTCAATTCGGGCATGTGATCGTGGTGGTTAATTCGGATGAGTGGCTCATGCGCAAAAAGGGATATATTTTTATGCCATTTAAGGAGCGCTGCGAGATTTTAGAGGGGTTTGCTGCCGTAGGGGAGACCACCTACGTAGACGACGACGATAACAGCGTGTGTGAAGCTCTGCGACGAATTAAGCCCGACTATTTTGCGAATGGGGGCGACAGAAAAACAGATAATACCCCCGAGATGGACGTTTGTAAAGAATTGGGCGTCGAACTCCTCTGGAATGTGGGTGGCGGAAAGATTCAAAGTTCTTCTACGCTGGTAACTGATGCGGGGATGATAATGGAAGCTCCGGACGATGACGATATCCCTAAGCCTACGCGCGTTGAGGTGCTCCAAGGGGGCGATGTCATAAAGTCCGGCGATTATTAAGCTCAGTACCCTATTTATTCCAGTGATAGGGTGCTTATGAGCCAGGAAAAAATATATGTTCTAGATACCAGCGTGTATCTGACCAACGCGGATGCCATATTCGCTTTTAAAAATCACGATATTTATGTTCCCTTGAAAGTATTCGAGGAGATTGACAAACATAAAAAAAGACAGGATCCTGTTGGTGCCCAAGCGAGAAAAATCATTCGCATCTGGGACGAACTAAGAGAACAAGGGTCCCTCAAGAGTGGGGTACGCATTCGCGAAGATTTGGGGATTATCAAAGCCGTCCCGATGGCAAACATAGATCGAGACGATTTACCCGAAGATCTAGATATTAAACTTCCAGACCATTTAATTATTGCTACCGCACGCTCGATTCTGCGCGAATATGACGGCGATAAAATGGTTATCCTCGTCTCGCGGGATATTAATATGCGCGTTATTGCCGACGCAATTGGTCTGCCCAGTCAAGATTTTCAAAACCAGCAGATCGTTGACAATAGTGATAGCATTTACATGGGGTTTTCTGAAGTTCTAGTGGATGATCAAGTCATTGATCAATTTTATGAAAAAACTGATGTCTTCTTGGAAAATAAAGATCTGCGCATGAATGAGTATGTTATGCTTATCTCGAATGCTAATGAGAAGAAAACAGCACTTGGGCGCTTTGTGAACGAGAACACCCCCATTCGCCAGCTGTATAAACATAAAAAGGGAGTGTGGGGCATTAAGCCCCGAAACAAAGAGCAATCTTTTCTTCTAGATGCCTTGATGGATCCGTCAATTGGTATTGTCACGGTTATTGGTAAGGCAGGCAGTGGTAAGACGCTCTGTGCGATCGCTGCAGGGCTTGATCAAACGTTGGATGAGGTAACAGCCACCTATAGCCGCGTAATCGTTTCTCGACCGGTACAGCCCCTTGGAAAGGACATAGGCTTTTTACCCGGTACCCTGGAAGAGAAAATGTCTCCGTGGCTTGCCCCCATCCAGGATAATTTGCAAACTTTGATGGGAAATGACAAAATAACTCTTGAATTGTATAGAGAAAAGGGTATAATAGAAATAGAAGCCATCACGTATATTCGTGGTCGCTCCATCGGCAAAGCGTTTATCATAATTGATGAGGCACAAAACTTGACAACTCACGAATTAAAGACTATAATAACAAGAGTTGGTGAAGGGACTAAAATTATTTTGACTGGCGATGTAGAACAGATTGATAACGTTTACATCGACGCTACAACAAACGGACTCACGCATGCGGTAGAAAAATTTAAGGACTTTGAATTGGCCGCCCATGTCACCCTCCTCAAGGGCGAGAGATCAAGAATAGCGACCTTTGCCGCGGAAAATTTGTGAGATATTAAAATGGATGAAAACAACCCCCTACTCGAAGAGACTGTAACCACGGACACTGGTTTAAAACAGTTAGTAGTAAATTATATTGGCAACAAGCTAGATGGACCGGAAGAGATAACGGTTGATATGGCTGTGCAGGTGTTCGCGGAAGAATTCCCGGAGTTCCTCCTTCCTGTCGCTGAAGAAAATTTCCTGCGCGGTTATGAGCAAGCTCTGATGGACGTTGAGAACCACCAGCAACAGCTGGCGGAAGCTGCAACAGGTACCAATGAATCCTCGTGAATATTATATCTATAATATCCCAGTGTTTGTTCACGGCGAACAACAACCAGGGGTAGATATTCCTGAGTTCTGCAGCACCATCCAAGAGATGCTCCCGCGCAATATCATGAAGAATGTGGATGTTTGTTATATTATGGAAGATCCCATCTTAGACGGTCGAGCAGCCACGTATGCTGATGGGGCTATTTATATGGACATTAATGAGCCCACTAATGATGACTTAATAGAGAACTTTGTCCACGAAGTGGCGCATGCGGCAGAAGTCTCATATCCTCATTTCATTTATGATAATCGGCTCATAGCCGAATTCAAAGGAAAAAGGCGCAAGTTGTATCACCTCCTCAAAGCCGAAGGATACGATCAGATGCCCTTGCGCATGTATGAATTCAGCGAATACACCAGAAAGTTTGATGACTTTCTGGCAACCACAGTAGGTTATCCTACTTTGCTAACTTTAACGATGGGACTTTTTTGTTCCCCGTACGGAGCAACTTCCGTACAAGAATATTTTGCTAATGGGTTTGAAAAGTACTTTACTGAAAGCCCAGAGTACGTCAGGAACGTAAGTCCTGTAGTGTATAGAAAGATTATAGAAATTCTTGATGATAACGACTAAAAAACAACACATATCTTATTCTGAATTAAAGGATTGGGTTTTTTGCCCACATTACCATAAAAAATCTTGGATTGAGAAAGTATCTCAATTTGAGGGAAACGAATACACAGCTTTTGGAACCGCTATGCACGATGTATGCGAGAAAAAGCTTCTCCGTGAAAATGTCGATGACGAGAAGGCATTCCAGATTGGGTTTGATCAGGAGCTAGAAAAGCTAGCTCAAAAAAATATTGAAGTAAAGCCTACGAATATCGAACAGATGCGCACAGCTGGTCCGGAGATATTGGAGGAGATTGACGATGCCTTAAGTTCCTACTTTGGAGATTATGAGGTCTTCTCTTCTGAGGAGCAGCTCTATCTTGAAATTGAAGATTTTGGATACCACTTTAAAGGATTTGTTGATGCGGTGGTGAAGGTGGGCAACACCTATCACTTGTTTGATTGGAAGACATGCTCTTGGGGGTGGGATTCCCGCAAAAAAGCAGAGAAGATGGTTACTTATCAGCTCACTTTATATAAGCATTTTTGGTGCCAAAAGCATGGAATCGACCCTCAAAACGTTGAAACGCACTTCGCGCTGTTGAAAAGAACAGCCAAAAAAGATCGAGTAGAGATATTTAGAGTAACGAGCGGAGCGAGAAAAACCGAGAACGCTCTTAAAGTTCTGTACCAAGCCATATACAATATTCAAAAAGGTGTCTCTATTAAGAATCGGCTTAATTGTAGAAGCCCATATCCGTGTTCGCTCTATCAAACAGAACATTGCAGATAGGAAAAAAAATGTCAGATAAGATAAAGATCTTCACGATCAGTGACCACCCTTTGTCTCCTTCGGGGGTGGGCACTCAAACCAGATACATGATTGAAGGAATGCTTAAAACCGGTAAATACCAGTTTGTATCTTTCGGGGGCGCCATTTCGCATCCCGGAGGTATGGGACCGCAGCATACTGAAGAGTGGGGCGAAGATTGGATCATTTGGCCAGTGGAAGGGTATGGTACGGCTGAAATGGTTCGCGCCATGCTCCATCAGCAGAAGCCCGATATTATGTGGTTTATGACAGACCCACGGTTTTATGGGTGGTTGTGGCAGATTGAGAATGAAATTCGTAGCCATGTTCCTCTTGTTTATTATCACGTGTGGGATAATTATCCTTATCCTCAATATAACCGTCCGTGGTATACGTCCAATGACCATGTCGCCTGTATTTCGAAACTCACTTACGATATTGTTCAGACGGTCGCTCCCGAAGTTGATAGTTCGTATCTTCCCCATGCGGTGGACCCTAATATTTTTATCCGCCACAGTGAGGATGCCCGCAAAGCGTGGCTTCAGAACAAGCCGGAACTCCAGGACAAGTTTGTATGTTTCTGGAACTCCCGGAACGCTCGCCGTAAACAGTCCGGCACTTTAATTTTTTGGTTTAAAAAGTTCCTTGATCGTGTAGGACATGACAAGGCAGTGCTCATTATGCACACGGATGTGCGAGATATTCATGGACAAGATCTCCAAAAAATAATCTCGGACCTAGGTTTGACCAACGGAGAGGTGTTATTCTCACAAGAGAAGGTTGACTCCCCAGATCTAGCAACCATGTATAACGCGTCAAATCTTACCATTTGTATTTCGGATGCCGAGGGGTTTGGACTATCAACCCTGGAGTCCCTTTCATGTGGTACCCCCATTTTAGTCAATATGACAGGCGGTCTACAGGATCAAGCGACAGATGGTGAGAGGTTTTATGGTATTGGACTTGAACCATCTTCAAAAGCAGTCATCGGGTCACAAGAAGTACCCTATATTTATGAAGACAGGCTGAATGAAGATGAATTTGTCGACGCGCTTGTGAAGCTGTATGAAATGGACGCGGAAGAGTATGACCAGCTTCGCCTTGATTGCGCCGAGTGGGCTCGAAATCGATTTAATTTCGACAAGATGATCGACTCCTGGGACGAACTCTTTACAACCATATACAACGAAAAGGGCTCCTGGGAGACGAGAACAGGGTACCAGCCGTATGAAGTTAGGACTTACTAATGAGAAAAAAACTTATTATCAAGGGACCTCTTCTCTCGCGCTCAGGGTATGGCGAGCAATCTCGCTTTGCTCTGGATGCGATCCGAAGCCGTCCTGAGTTATTCGATATTTATATACTCAATATTCCATGGGGGCAGACTGGTGAAATCACCACTACCGATGAGCGCACTACGTTTATTAAGGAATCAATGCTCCGCGCCGCGGAATATATTGGGAACGGTGGTCAATTTGACGTCTCACTTCAGATTACGGTCCCGAATGAATTTGAGCGAATGGCGCCCATTAATGTGGGGTATACTGCCGGCATAGAGACAACTAAAGTGGCACCCGAATGGATTCAAAAGATTAATGAAACCATGAATAAAGTAATCACCATTTCCAACCATTCAAAAAAAGTGTTCGAAAACACCAAGTATGACGTTAAGGATCAGATGGGCAATGAGGTTAAAGGATGGGGACTGACCGTCCCTGTGGATTATGTTAATTACCCCATCCGTTATCATGAGCCCGATGAAGAGGTAGCAATTAATTTTGAGACAGAGAAAAACTTTTTGCTAGTATCCCAGTGGGGACCCAGAAAGAATGTCGACAACTCTATTACGTGGTTTATAGAGCAATTTAAAGACAATCCAGACGTCGGACTTGTTCTTAAGACCAATCTGGCTTCTGACTCTAATGTTGACCGATTTGTTACCGAAGGCAAATTGAAAGCGATTCTTAGACAACATCCGGACCGTAAGTGTAAAATATATATGGTTCATGGCACCCTGACACCGAATCAACTAGCGTGGCTATATGCACACCCTACGATGATGGGTATGATCCATATTGCTCACGGCGAAGGGTTTGGGCTTCCTTTGTATGAGGCAGCCTGTCATGGTCTTCCTCTGATCACAGTAACGTGGTCTGGGCAGATGGATTTTATTTGCAAGCCTAATAAAAAGGGCAAGCTTGTTCCTCATGTGGTGAAGGTGGATTACGATCTGAGAGAGGTTCAGCAAGAAGCAGTCTGGCCAGGTGTTATTCAGGCGGATTCGAAGTGGAGTTATGCTCGCGGCTCATCCTTTAAGCGCGCCCTAGAGGAGTGTATGGAGAAGCAAAAGCATCACAGAACCCGAGCCGAACATCTCCGAAAATACATCATGGAAAACTTTTCTCACGAGAAGCAAAATGAAAAGTTTGTTAGCAACATGAAAGTGTGGGCTGATGAAGATCTAAACGTAGAGGAGTGGCTATCGGGATTTGATGTAGAAGATCATGAGTAAGAGAGATATAGTATTTATTGCCGACGCTTTCCATGAGGATATCGCCGGCGGCGGAGAAATGAACAATGCGGAGGCAATTTACTTATTTTTGCAAAAAGGTCATGATGTTCACAGAGTCTATAGTCATGTCTTAACTCCCGAGATTATTGAAGAGCGCAAAGACTCTTTCTTCATTGTGGGAAATTTTGTTCGCGCTAGCGCACCAGGGCTCCAGGCACTTCTGGATACTGATTATTTAATTTATGAGCATGACCACAAGTATCTCTTGTCACGTAATCCCGCTGACTATGAAGACTATTTGGCACCCAAAGAACATCTCGTTAATCTCCCCTTGTATGAAAACGCACAGACTGTACTCTGTCAAAGCACATTCCACCGTGACATCGTTTTTAAGAACACCGGACTCAAAAACCTACGTAGCCTAGGCGGCAACCTCTGGCCAGCCCAGGTTCTAGAATACATTAGGCAGCTAGCTGGCAAAGAAAAGAATGATAAGTTTTCAATCTTAGACAGCAATATTTCTCACAAAAACACAGAGGAAGCTCTGCGCTTTTGCATGGCAAAGAATTATGAATATGAGCTGGTTCGCGATACAGATTATCTAAGATTTCTTGCAAAGTTGGGCGCCAATAGCGGGTTTGTATTTTTTCCCCAAACACCGGAGACGCTCTCCCGGGTCGTCGTGGAGGCTCGCATGATGGATATGCGAGTAATATCTAACAAAAACATCGGTGCGACCAAGGAGGACTGGTTTAAGCTGCGCGGTCCAGACCTGATTGATTACATGTTAGAAAAAAGACAAGAAATAGCCACGACAATTCTCAAGTTTGTGAATTAATATGAGCATTAAGTATACTCTTATCATCCCCTGTTTTAATTCCGAAAAGTGGCTTGAGGAATGTATCGAATCCGCGATCGCCCAAACCTACGAAAACTGCGAGATCGTCGTCGTAGACAACGAAAGCACGGACAGCAGCCTACAAATCGCTCAGAAGTATGAAGACAGGGTCACAGTGAGCACGGCAAAAAATCTTTATAAGTATTCCTACCAGGAGCCTGTGGAGGAGGCATTATCTCTAAGCGATGGAGAGTATTTTACTATCCTTGGTTCCGACGACTACGTAGATCCGCAGTACGTTGAAAAAATAAATAATATTATTTCCGTTAATCCGGAAAAAGTCAAGTTTTTGCAAACTCCAATTGTAGGTGTGCAAGCAGACACCGGTACTTTCGTCGGGGAGATTAGCCATACATATAAATCTTTAGATGAATTTAAGCAACTATTGTTTAAGCATAGTCCCGTGAATACGCCCACGATGGTTTTTAAGAGAAGCCTGTATGATAGTGGAGTTGTCCGCTGGAAGTCGGAAGAATATTTGGGCGCCATCGATTATGACTTGTATTTTAATTTAGCCGATAAAGGACATTTTATATTTGCATTTCCTAACTGGATAGGGTATTATTATCGATGGCACGAAGAGCAAGCCACATGGGGCATGCACAAAGAGGGCACAAATTACGATCAAAAGATTAAGGATTATTGGAGAGAGAAGTGGACACCGGCGTAACAGTTGAGGAGATGCAATCCTTTGAAAAAGAAGTATTTGAGTTATTCAAGAACGCACAGATTAGATCACCTATTCATCTTAGAGGCGGAAATGAAGAACAATTAATAGAGATTTTTAAGGACATCCGAGAGCAAGACTTTTGTTTTTTCACCTGGGCCAGTCATTTGGAATGTCTTCTTAAAGGTGTCCCGCGAGATGAACTACGCCAAGCGATTCTCAATAACAAGTCTATTTGCCTTTCCTTTAAGAAATACCATATTATCTCATCAGCGATTGTAGGCGGAAACGCGCCTCTCGCAACTGGCATGGCTATGGGCTTCAAGCGCAGCGGCGTTGATCGTAAAGTTTGGTGCTTTGTCGGCGATATGGCATTTTATACTGGCACAGTCTTGGAGAGTATTCGCTACGCCGAGGTTCATGACTTGCCCATCACTTTTGTCGTTGCAGATAACAAGGTGAGTGTGACTACTCCTACCCGCGAGATTTGGGGCAACGATATCGAGACGATCACGGCGAACTCTCCGAAGTGTATTCGATATGAGTACACCAACATTTATCCTCACGCGGGTACTGGGGAAAAGGTGCTATTCTGATGGCAACTGAGTACGCACAAGAATTAGAGAAGGCTATGGAATATTTAGCCACTAAGGAGGATACACTCTTTTTAGGACAGAGCATGATTCATGGAGGGATTGCTATAGCCCAATCGTTTAGTAACATTCCCGTTGAACGGAGAATTGAGATGCCGGTGGCAGAGAACCTTCAACTGGGACTCTCCACGGGGCTCGCTCTATCGGGCTATGTTCCAGTATCTGTGTATCCGCGATGGAACTTTCTTCTTTTGGCGTCAGACCAATTGGTGAACCATCTGGATAAGTTGTGCGAGATGACATGCGGCGCATATTCCCCCAAAGTTATTATTCGTGTAGCGGTGGGCGTAACCAAGCCGGTTGACCCACAGGAGCAGCATGTTGGCGATTTTTCCGAACCATATTCAATGATGCTCAGAAATGTGAAAGTTGTTAAGTTGACTTCCGCAGAGCAAATTATGCCAGCGTATAGGGAAGCCTATGAAAGCTCTCACTCTACGATTTTGGTCGAAGAGCATCAATTTTAGTAATGCGTATTCTTATTACCGGAGCCAGTGGGTTTTTGGGAACGGAGCTGACCCATTATTGGAAAAATACGGGGCATGACATAGTTCCCACTACTCGCAAAGAATTAGAACTTACCAGCAGCGACAGTGTAGAATCGTTTTTTCGGGGACAAAGTTTTGATGCAGTAATCCATACGGCAGTTAAAGGAGGCTCCCGTCTCCGTCAAGATAGTTTTTCTGACTTAGTGGATAATCTTTGTATGTTTCAAAACTTGATTCGCTTCAAAGAACACTATGGGGTGATGATTAATTTCGGCTCCGGAGCAGAGTTTGATCGTTCCAAGCCCATTGTGAATGCTGCCGAAACAACGGTGTTGAGGTCAATCCCGCAAGATTATTATGGAATGTCTAAAAACTTAATCACCAAAGAAATTCTTGCCTTTCATGACAATGTGTTTAACTTAAGATTGTTTGGATGTTTTGGAATCTACGAAGAACCGCGCAGACTACTAAAAAATTCATTCAGAAAGACAAAGGTAGGCGCGCCTGCAGAAATTCAACAGAACAGACAAATGAGCTATTTCTTTGCGGAGGATGTCGGTCGCGTTATAGACTACATTTTGAGCAACCCCGATAAACAAATTAAGAATGACATTAATTTGTGTTACGATAAAAGTTGGTCGCTCTCGGAGATGGTTCAAGTAATTGTTGATCAACAATCCGGGGCTCCCACCAAAGTGAACGACCACGAATGGGGAGATCCTTATACTGGCGACGCCACAAGGCTGCAGTCGATGGGGGTTGATCTCATTGGGTTGAGAAGGGGGATAGAGATATGTCTGAAAAGCTGGAACAAATCCTTAAGCTTGTAGGCGAGTACATTTCGGACAAGCGCTCGGCCGAAACATGGGCTGAGGGAGATTGGGTCAAGTATTCAGGACCCTACTATGACGCAGAAGAATACAAATCCGCAGTGGAGACTCTGCTGGGGGAATGGTTGATCTTCGGCGAGAAAGCACGTGAATTTGAAAGAGAATTTCCCCAATTTCTTGGGAAAAAGCATGGTATCTTTACAAACTCGGGCAGCTCGGCTAATCTCATCATGACATCAGTGTTGCGCTCAGTGACAAAGTTGCCCAAAAAGTATCGTGTTGCTCCTGGCGCCAAGTTCATCACGCCCATAGTCTGTTTCCCTACCACGATTAATCCCCTCTTACAGAATGGATATGAACCTGTCTTTGTGGATGTAGATATTCCGAGCCTTAATTTAAATCTGGATCAAGTAGAAAAACTGCTGATTGAGGATACCAATAAAGAAATTAGGGGCATCATCTTTGCTCACGTCTTGGGTAACCCTCCGGATATGGACAGGCTCATGAGTCTGGTAGATAAATATGATTTAATCTTTTTAGAGGATGCCTGCGATGCTTTAGGGTCTTATTATGATGGCAAGAGGCTGGGCTCTTTTGGGCACCTCTCTTCCTGCTCCTTTTTCCCGGCGCATCACATGACTACTGGCGAAGGCGGTTTCGTGGCAACAGATAGGAATGCATTTCAGTTGGCTTTAGCAAGCTATCGAGACTGGGGTCGCGCCTGTTACTGTAATTCCTTAAAGCCCGGCGACGTAACGGAGGGCACCGCATGTGGGGATAGGTTCAAGAACTGGCTTCCCGGATGCAAAGACTTGACTTATGATCACCGATACGTTTTTGATGAGATAGGGTTCAATCTCAAGCCCTTGGAGTTACAGGCTGCCCTGGGTCTCGAACAGATTAAAAAACTGCCGGAAATGGAACAGAGCCGCCGCGATAACTTCAGTGCTCTCCGTTCTATTTTTTCAAAGTATGAGAAGTACTTCCACCTTCCCGAGGCAACCGACAAGTCTGATCCGTGTTGGTTTGGGTTTATGTTGATTGTCAAAGATAACGACCTTTTTGACCGACAAGAATTCGTCAACTTTATGGAGTTCAGCAAGGTTCAAACGCGATCCTATTTTACAGGCAATGCTCTGTATCACCCAGCCTACAGGCATTTAGCGGACCCTTCTGTGGATTTGAAGACTGCGTATCCAAACGCACATATTGCCACAAAGAATGCCTTTTTCTTGGGGACCTTTATTGGCTACACTCCGGCCAAGCTGGAGTATATTAAGAAGCAAGTGGACTTCTTTTTCGAAACGTTGGAAGACTAATGAAAATAGTATACATCACTGGATGTCTAGGTTTCATCGGCGCTTATGTAACGCGTCAATGTTTAGCGCGCGGCTGGAAAGTTTACGGAATAGACAAGTGCACCTATGCAGCAAACAGAGATCTTCTTACCGAGTTTGAAAAATATGAGGGATTCAAGTTTAATGAAACAGACATTAAGGATTTGGATCACCTGTATGATTGTGATTATGTAATCAACATCGCGGCAGAGTCACACGTGGGGAACAGTATTGTCGATAGTGATGTCTTTGTTCGCACCAACATCGCCGGCACCAAGAATCTTCTGGACCTGGTCCGGTTTAAACAAGAGAATGTTTCACGGCGTCCTATCTTCTTTCACTTCAGTACAGACGAAGTTTATGGAGATATTGAATCCGGAGAGCATACGGAAACTGACCTACTCCACCCCAGCAACCCTTATTCGGCGGCTAAGGCATCAGCTGACATGTTGGTGTTGGCTTGGGCGCGAACTTACAACCTAGAGTATGTTATTCTGCGTCCGACTAACAATTATGGAATCGGACAGTATCCGGAAAAGCTTATTCCCCTTTCTGTAAAGAATTTACTGCGGGGGCGCAAGATTCGCCTTCATAATGATGGTACCCCGGTGAGGAACTGGCTTCATGCAGACGACACGGCACGGGCAGTTCTCACGATTATTGACTCCGGCTCGACCAATGAAATTTATAACGTCGCCGGCGGGTTTGAGCAGCCGAATTCTGAGACTGTGCGCAAAGTGATCAAGAGTTACTACAACACTGACGACTGGAAACCATATGTGGACTTCACTTACAGTCGGCAAGGGCAAGACGTGCGATATGCTCTTAATGATGACAAACTCCGCGCCCTAGGGTGGGAGCCTAAGAAAAAATTTGACGATGAGATAGGACTCATCGTCACATACTACAAAGACAACTTTATTTGGTAACATGGAACTAACCTTCAATAACATCCTAGACAAACACAAGGGGGAAAAGTGCGTTGTGGCACTCCACGGACCGAGCCTCAATCCCTATCTAACGCAGATCCAGGAGATGCAAAAAGAGAACAAATTAAAAAGAATCTCGGTAAACCAATGGTACGATTATTTCACGGAAAAGCCTGATTATTGGGTGGTCTCGAACACAGAATATACCATCCATAACAGTATCGCTCCTAATTTCTTTTGGGATACCTTTAACCAGGGTTGGCCTAAAAATGTCTTTAATGTTCATGGCGTCCCACTGTTTTTTAATGATACGGCAGATCTGACTCCTTATGACTTCATTAGAGATAACCTGAAGTGTGATTATTTGCCTTATGATACCAAGCATTTTAAAAATCGCTCTTGTAAGGATATTCTTTTGAGCTTTAAGAAGCACTGGGAAACCCACAAAAACTTTGACTTTGCTGAGTACGGTAACAACACCGAGATGTGGCAGCCCCTGACGACCGAAGGAACGAACTGCGATCCATCCTGGGCAACATTCGCCGGCGGCTTCGCGCGGAATGCCCTGTGCTGCCCTAGAAAGAGAGAGGGTCGCCTGACAATACAGGAGATGTTGCAACAACATTCTGGGTATAGTCAGCATGTAGGTTGTGGCACGAGTGTTGGGCTCTTCGCTATTATGTTTGCCGTTCTCATGGGCTTTCAGAAAGTCTATGTGGCGGGTTATGATATGGATTACGGACTCGGTTATGCCAACCCGGAGGCGACACAGTTCCAACACCGCGTTAATGGCGGTGCTATTGGGCATTGGAAAGTTATTCACAGAAATACTATTTTAAATGACTTGACAATCATTAAGAATAGTGCTAAATTATTACAAACAGAAATAATAAACCTCAATAAGGATTCATGGTTCGATACCTTGAATTTGGGCGATTTAAAGTAAGGAGAATTTAATGGGTACATTTATTATTGCAGAGATCGGCATCAACCATAATGGCGATATTAACTTGGCAAAACAGTTGATTGACGGCGCGCTCGAAGCCGGATGTCAGATGGTGAAGTTTCAGAAACGGACGCTTGATTTGGTTTATACCAAGGAAGAGTTAGACCGCCCTCGGGAAAGCCCGTGGGGAACCACAAATCGACAACAGAAAGAGGGTTTGGAATTTTCCGAATCTGAGTACGACGAGATTGATAGATATTGCCGAGATAGGGGCATTGAGTGGACCGCGTCCGCGTGGGATGTTCCTAGTCAGCTATTTTTGCGCAAGTATAACCTGCGCTATAATAAGGTTGCATCGCCCCTTCTCACTCATACTGAGCTTTTACAGGCAATTGCTGAGGAGGGAAAGCATACCTTTATTTCCACGGGCATGAGCACCATGGAGGAAATTGGCAACGCCATCGAGGTCTTCCGTGATGCGGGGTGTCCTTTTGAGCTTATGCATTGCAACAGCACTTATCCCCTGGAGCCAGAAGATGCGAACCTTAGGGTCATGACGACTCTGAGAAACTCATTTAACTGTGACGTAGGATATAGCGGTCATGAAGTGGGCATCGCTGTTAGTTGTGCTGCTGTAGCGCTGGGCGCCACTTCCCTGGAGAGACACGTGACTTTAGATCGCGCGATGTATGGGTCGGACCAGTCCGCATCCCTAGAGATTGGTGGACTCATTAAGCTCACCAAGTATATTCATGCCATTGAAAAGTCATTAGGATCTCCAGTGAAGAGGGTCCACGATTCTGAGCTGCCTGCAAGGGACAAACTCAGAAAGTATTAATGCTCGCTGTAATACCAGCACGAGGTGGAAGCAAGGGGGTACCCCGAAAAAACATCATAGATGTTGGGGGGTACCCCCTCATTGCTTATACTATAGCGGCTT
>CEUX01100652.1_pt1 | contig 16711 bp, 17 predicted proteins | sample 531361 | NCBI WGS metagenome assembly CEUX01 (sample SAMEA2622736, study PRJEB7988) | marine metagenome | isolation source: saline water (ENVO:00002010), including
CATCAACAATTGGAGCTGACGGAAGAGTATATATTGCAAATGTTGCATTTAATGCACAGGCAGATGCTACTAAAGTTCCTATAAACCAAGATACTATGATGTTTTCAATGCCTGGGAGACCTGGGTGTTTCCCTAAATTTAACACATATGAGTCTCCATCTGTTGAGGGGGGAGCAATAACTGCACTTGAATCATTTAGTGATAAGATATTGCAATTTAGACAAGGAACTGTATCAGTTGTAAATGTATCAAGATCACAATTTTATGTTGAAAATGTATTTAATAATATTGGAGTTTCAAATCCATGTCAAGTATGCAGAGTTCCATTTGGTATTGCATGGGCAAATTCAGAAGGATGTTATTTGTATGATGGGAAAACAGTAGTATCGCTTACTCATGGTAAATTTAAGGAAACTGATTGGAATTTATCTGACGATAGTGTGGTTTCAGGATATGAGCTTGATAGAGCTACTAATACTAGTACAAGTACAGCTGGAGATGCTAGGAGCACTCCATCTATAGGATATGATCCACGATCAAAGCGTTTAGTTGTATTTAAAAACATTGAAGAAGATGATGATGGGACTGCTGGTGGTGATGATGCTTTTATTTATGATTTTATGACTCAATCATGGAGTGAAGCACAAGATATTATAGCTAAAGGATCAAATATAGCAGTATCAAATTTTGTTATATATAAAGGAAATCTTTCTTTTTGGCTTGGAGGGCAAGACGCTATACAGAATTATAGTGCTACCCCATCAGGTAACCAAACAATTGACTATATAACAAAAGATATTGATTTTGGTGCACCATCAGTTCGTAAAAAAATATATAAAGTTGTTATAAGCTATATTCCTGGAGGTGATTCTACCGATATAGCTGTTACTTATGCAGTTGATGGATCAGGAAGTTTTCTTGCCATGAATGCAAACTTAGATGCTGATACGTCTGTAATTGAAAGAGTTGAGATTAAGCCAAACGCAACTATTAATAATATATATAGCCTTCAATTAAGATTCAATGGGGTAGCAGAAGAGACATTTGAAATTGAAGATATTACAATAATATATAGAAGCAAGAAGGTAAAATAATATGCTAACATCAAGATTATCAGAGCTTCAAAAAAGAGATAGAATTAATGCAAAGGGAAAAGACGGAGGTTCTTTTATACCAAGGGCAATTTTAATTACAGGAACAACTGTAGAGGGAATGGTAATAGCTCTTCCTGATTACATTAACCCTGATAATTTTCTTGGAGCTCAACTTAGAGTTGAAGGTTCTGCTCATGGAGAACTTTCTTCTGGAGAATGGATTATTGGAAGTGGACATCCAGACTTTATATCACTTACATATAATACAGATAACAATACTATTAAGGCTGGGGGTATTGGTAGTACTGCTGGAAATATGGAGTCTGATTCAGTAAGCAAAGATTTTAAATTAACAGTTTTTTATAAGGGATAGGGGTAAGTATGGATAGAAAATATATGCAAAATATTTTATCAAACCTTCTTGAAAAAAGGATTGAAGGGAAAAAAGCTTTAGGAGTAAAAGAGCTTGAAGAAATAAATAAATCTATGAGAGGTAAAATGGAAAGCTTCCAAGATATGCTTAAGAAAGGGAAGATTGCAAATAAATTTCTTGAGTTAGTTGTCCCTGGAGCAAGTAAGGTTACTGAGCCTCTTATCGCTCCAATATTAAAGGAATACTCAGGTATTAAAGATATTCCTGAAGAATATGATTTAAGTCCTGAAGATAGAGTATTTGGTATTGGAGAGCTTTACGATACTCAGAAAGAGGCTATGTCAGATGAGTTAAGAAAGAAATATACCTTAACAGATGCGTTAAGCAAGTCTGGAAAAGCCTTTCTTGGTGAAGATTTTGTAGATGCATGGAAAAAAGGTGAAGACATTAAAAATGTAGATATAGAAGGACTGTCTATGTTAGATCAATTATTTTCAAGCGTTGGATTCTTTAAAGAGGGAGGAGTTGTACCTAAATATCAAGAAGGAGGTACGATTGATGAATTATATGCTGGTAGTAATAAAGTAGTTGAAGAAGGAAAGACATATAATGTTCCATCTGGAAGAACATATAAGCGTTGGAGTGGATTTGAATATTACAATGAGCCTTATTGGGATCAATATAAGATAATTGATGGTGAGCCTACAAAAGTTAATTCTAAAGTAAAATTAAGCTCAAATGCAACAAGCCCTTTTGCAAGTTTAGCTGATCTTCAGGCAGCTCCATTAAAGCAAGATGTAAGAGATGCAGGTAAATATCTTGATGAAGAAACAGGGTTATATAAAAGAGATAAGTCTACAGAAGAGCTTGTAGGTGAGGCAAAAGCAGGGAGTGATAGTGCTCTTAGTCAACTGGCAATGATCGCTATAGCTCAAAACCCTACTTTAAAAGAAAAATCTTTTAGCGTATTAAAAGAAGAGATAAAGTTTAAGTTGCCAATGGTAAATATTGATCTTGAAGGTCAACCATTTCAAGATATTGAATCTGTATATGGGGAGGCAAGGGAGACGTTAGGGTCTACTCTTGCTGGTAAAAAAGAATCTCTTGGAGATGAAATGGCACAGTTATATAATCCAAATGTTTCAAAGAGGGAAAAAAGGCTTGGTAAGCAAAGCATTTCAAGCGATTTATCAAATATATATTCAGACTATGGAGCAGGAATGGGAAGAGCTCAAAGGGCTAAAACTGAAGCTATTGATTCTGCTACTGCGACTGAATTTAGTGTGCTTGATCAAATTCTTGGAGGATAAGGAAACTTTTTAATAGAGGATAACTATGAGTATTGAAAAATTATATAAGGATTTAAAGAGAACAACTAATACTGCAAAAAATATTGCAAGTAATATATTTTCAGAGCCAAGCGACCTTACAGACTTAGCATATAACATAGCTCAATCCTATGGATCAGAAAGACCAACGAGACAAGAGCTTATGGATATTGAGACCAATGAGATGAGAAGGGATGACTATATTCTAAGAAGATTTCAGGGAGATGTCAATAGAATCCTTGAAACTTCTCGACCTAATGATATAAAAGCACAATCTTCTGCTAAAAAGCAATTACAAAAAACTTTTAATAGATTTTCTGAAAAACATCCACAGCTAACTGAAGATATGGATATTGAATTTAATTATGCAAATAAACTTATTTCAGATAATATAGATACATTAAATAAATATAGTCAAGATAAATTTATGTTGAGAGACCTTGAGAAAGAACAGCAACAAATTATAAAAAATTTTTCAGAACTAGAGTCTGAAGAATTAGCTAAAGACCCCAAAAAAGCCCTTAAAGCAAAAGAAGATTTATTATTATTTTATAATAAACTCTCTTCGTTAAGCAAGTCTTCTTCTAATTATATGCAACTAGGGCTACCTGATTTTCAAGACCATGCAGTTAAATTAAAAAATATGACTCAGGCTCATAATGGTATACTTAGAAATTTAGATATATTAAATATAAATGAATCTGTTCTTAGTGATGCTGATATTGTTGCAATAAACTATGCTTTACAAGGAGATAGCAGTCAGCTCAATGAGATTTTAACCTCTGATAGAATGCTAAAAAATACCCAGAGAAAAGATCAATATGATAAAATTATTAAAGGAATAGAGGTTTATACTCAGGCTGATAATAATATAAGATTTTTGGATTTTGATGAAGAAACAGGAACAGCAATAGGAGAAGATGGGTCAACATATAGTCTTGGACAAGAACTTCAAAAGAGAGATGCATCTAAAAAGATGACTCAAGAACTTATTGATGGTTATGCTCCATTTGATCTGCAGTTAAGAGGTTTTAAATCTGTTCATCCAACAATTAATATTCCTTGGGATAAGAGTGAAGACTATAACTTTGAAGATCAAATGTTAATGAAAGAGTTTAATGTAAGTCAAGATGATTTATCTAAAAACAGGAAACAATGGGAAGCTGGTGGCTCTGAAGGAGAGTTTTCTGATTGGTTTAGAAAAAATTATCAAGAGCCTGAAGATAATAAAGACAAAGACAAGGGTTTGAATGATATAGACCCAAACAAAGGTTTGAATGCTCAAGATATTGTAGATGCTGTATTTGAGGAGGTTGAAAATCCAACAAATCCAAGGAATCCTACAAGCATTATGAAGTCTGTAACTTATACTACAAGTAAAGAAACTCAGAAAATGATAAAAGATAATTATGGAAGTCGTGCCTTAAGAAAACTTCATAAATTATATCAAAAAAAGAAAAAATTTGGAGAAGATTCTCCACAATATAAAAAAGAATTTGAATCTTTTGAGAGTTATTTAGAGAAGCAGTCTCAGAAGAAAAAGCCAAAGGAAGCTCCTAAGCCAACAGAATCTCAATTAGATGAGCTTAACAAAGGTATTATTGAGTATAATAAAAGATTTGGTATAGGAAGGTAGTTAATGGCAGTTACTTATAAATCATTTGTAGAACAAATAAGAGAAAAACATAATTTACCTGACAACTTGCCAGACAATGCAGTATTTGATTATGGCAAAAAAGCATATCCAGGAGTAAGTGTAGACATGTCTTCAATGCCAAACATTCCTGATGTTGACGATAGTCCCAATGGGTTAGGTCATTTAGCTAGACTTGGAGCATCAGCAGATTTTGCTCCTGAATGGCTAAAGCATGGATATGCAAACTCTTTACAAGGAGTAACAGAAAAGTACATGACAGGAGAGCTTCCATTTGAACTCGAAGATGAATGGGAAGATTTAAATATCCCAGAACAAGCTCTTTCAATGATAGCATCATTCACTATGCCAATGGATTTAATGACAATGCTTGGTGGAGGTGCAATTGGTAGAATTGCAGTAGGATCAGGCAAGGCTTTAACTAAAGGGCTTGTACAAAAAGGAGCAACTGATTTAGCTAAAAAGGGTATAAGAAGAAGAATATCTGAAGAGGGTCGTAAGATAGGGATGAAGAATGCTGGTCAATTGGCTGATGATATGGTATCTGGAGCAGCAGCAGAAGCAATAAACTTAGGAATATATGAAGGTGCTAAGGCTGGTATTGAGGCAAGTTATCAAAATAAATATAATCCACAATATAAAAATACTCCAATAAATATTTTAGAGGAGATTGGGAATGGTTTTACGCATGGTATGACAACAGGAGGTATACTTGGTTTAACAGGTGGGTTTATGGGTAATAAATTTGCAAGGCTAAAGGCAGCTAAGTCGAGATATCCAAATATAAGTATGACTACAACGAAAGAATTTGAAAAAGCATTAAAATGGTATGGCAAGTCTGGAAAGTGGTCATTTGATCCTGTTGGGACAGGCACATTATCGCTTATTACAGCAGGACAAAGAGCTTATGATGGAGATTTTCAATGGGAGGATTTAGGGAGAGATTTGATTGTCAACTCAGCCTTTATGTATGGAACAAAGAAAAAGCATCAAGCCTTAAATAAAATTGTTGAAAAATCTGGGATTAAAGGGTGGATAAATAAAGGAGTTGAAGAATATAAGTCTGATTATAAAAAGAAAAAAGAATCTCTAGAAGAAGAGCTTAAATATGAAGAAAGCATAATAGATACTTTTAATGAAAAAGCAGATAAAGCTGAGGCTCAAGGTAATAAGGCTCAAGCAAGAGTATATAGAGGTGTTAGTGAGGAATTAAGTTCAGGAAGAGCCCTTGAGATTTCTAAAGAAATTCAAAAAGCTCAAGAATCTGAAGGTTGGATGCAAAGATATTCTGATTTATCAAAATGGTATGGAGGAAATGAAAAAGTATTCGATGATATAAGAACAAAAAAGCTTAAAAAAGACTCTAAAGATACTGATAGACTATTGGAAGTAGTTGATGAACAGCAAGTCTTAATGGCAGAGCTTGATGCAATTATTACCGAAGGGATTAAGGCTGGAAGATACGATAAGATGGATGCCCTTGGGACTCTTAAGAAAAAATATGGATTTACAAAGTCTGAGCTTGAATCCATTAGAGAGGATGTTACGCAAATTTCAAAAGATATTTTTGGAGAGCTTGGAGAAAGAGAGACATCTAAGGTTAAAGACCATCAATGGTATTCTGATACAATAAGGCTTGATAAGAATTTAATGAAAACATTTGATCTTAAATCAAAAGATTTAGCAGAAATGCCATTAGAGAGACTTAAAGATATATATACAAGAGGTCAAGAAGCGACTGAGGGCAAGATTCAGGTTGAGGCACAATTAGCAGCAGCTAAAGAAGGTAAAGGATTGGTTGTCAACAAGAAACCTAAAGACCTTGATATAAAGACATCTGAATATAAAACAATGGTTAAAGAGCTTAAGGCTATAAGGTCTGGAAAAGATAAAGCAAGTCCTTCATGGAAAATAATAAGAGATGTTTTTACACGAGGATTTAGAAAGAAAAAAGGAGAACCTAAAAAGCTATGGCTTGAGGGAGTCTCTGAATTTAATCTTGTTGCTCTTAAAGAGTTCTTGCAAAGAGGGGCTGAAGGAAAACAACTTTCCTCTAAGGCTGAACATGTTTCAAAGTTTTTAAATTATTTAGGTAAATTAAATAAAGATGTAGATACCCTTACATTTGCTGACCTTCTTAATTATGTATCAAGACGAAGAGTGGAACTTGAAGGAAAAGCTGTAAGCCCTACTGAAATGTCAGCCCTTTCTCAGTTTGCTAAATTTATAACTAGCCCAATTGAAGGTAAATTTAACAAGAAGCTATCTTTTATAGGGAAAGAAAGTATATTTGAAGCTACCAATAAAAAATTAAAAGCTGGAACGGAGTTTGCTGTTGAGGGCGTAAGAAAGGAAGCTGTTGAAATTGGTCAAAGATTATCCAAAGAGAGAGCTAAAGAAAAGAATAGTGAAGGATATTCTTTGGTAGCAGAACTTATGGCTAAACTTGGTATACGTGATATAGAGGTTTCTGATATAACAAGAAAACAATTAAAAAAAGATAATAAAGGAAGAGATTATCTTGACTTAAAACCTTCAGAGATTATAACTGATATTGGCACTGGAGAGGTAATAAAGAAAATTGGAACAGCTAAGGCAGATACTATACGAAGATATGTTTACGTTCCCAAAGAACTTGCAGATAGATTGAATGCGTTTTTTGAAGCTGGTAATAAGCTAGAGAAAAAGCATTACTCTACTGTTGGAAAGAAGATTACAAAATCAAAAAATAAACAAAGAAAGCAATTAGATTTACGTTCAAGGATTGAGACAGAAGCTCTTATAGAAAATCCTTCAGTTATGGAGCAATTAAATTATGTGTTAGGTCACGATATTTCAAGAATTGGTAGTGGTTATCGTAAAATGTCACCTGAAAAAGCTATAGAGATTCAAGTTAAATTACATAAAGATGGAACGCTTGGTGTAAAAACTCCTAAGATAAAAGAGACTGTTAAAGTTAAAGAAAAGCTTGGCTTAGAAAAAGAAAAACCTCTTAATATTAATGAGATTGATACTCCTGAGAAAAGTGTTAAATATTGGGAGCAACAACAAGCAAGGGTAAAAGAAAGATTAAAGACTGCAACGACAGAGTCTCAGCGTGAAACACTTCAAGGACAGAAGCTAGAAGCAGGTATGAAACTATCTGCATCAAAAAAACTTATTGAATATAATAAAAAAATTGCAAAAGCTAAAGAGGGTAAGACCAAGCAAAACTTAATAATTGAGAGAGATAAAGTAATAAAACAGCTCGGTCTTCAAAATGTTCTTAAAGATGTTAAAAAACCTGAAAAAACTACACCTAAAGATAAAACAGGTGAACCTTCAACTCCACATGAATCTCAACATGAAAAAGCATTAAGAAAATTAAACGAGGGTCAGCAAAAACATCAAAGGCTTTATGAAGAAAATCGAGACCCAAGACAAAAGAAAATTGCAAGTGAAAAGGATGTAGTTAAAAAGGCATTAAAGGGGTCTTGGGCATTAAAAGGCGAAGCAGAAAGTTTAATAAAAAATTATATAAAAATACATCAGGATTATGCAAAGAGACTTAAAACTGATAAAGAGTTTGGGAAAAAAGAAGGTGTTGGTAATATAGAATATCATGATACTTGGGTTAAAGATTACAAAGAGATGCTCAATGTTTTGAAAAAGGGAGACTCAAGAGACCTTCAGTATAAGTTAGAGGATTATGATAAATTAAAAATTGCTGATAGAAGAAAAAAAATTCTCCAAGATGCACATATTGTTCAGCGTGATATAGGTATAGGTGAGCGACAGCTTGGGAGCAAAGAGCAATATAAGAAAAGATTACAGCAGGATGTAAAGGATGTTTTAGGTGAAGATGGTGTAACAAGTTTATCTAAATTAGATACTTCTCAAATAATTGATTATATAAACCATATACAGAAATCTACTTCTAAAGAAAATTCTAATATAAAAGAATCATTAAGGTCAATGTATCAAAGAGCACAAGAAGCTGCTGATGAAGCTCAACTTGTAAGTGCTGAAAGAGCTGATATATTAAAAACAATTAATCCAAAAACAGAAGGAGATTTCGGATCTAAATATATGAATCGTGAGACCATGAAAGAATATAGGGCTATTGTAGAGGAAATGGCTATGAATAAGGGTAAGCCTTCTACTTGGTCTGAGAATGCAATGTCTATGCTTGGAGAGTCTTTTCTGAAATTTCCTGGTAGATTTAAAAGAACTTTTATTCCAGCATACTCTATATTGAAAAATATGGGTGGTAAATATGGTAAAAAAATTGCAGACACATTACTAGACTATGATGTTGTAAATTCTCTTTATCGTGGGAAAATATCACAAGCCATGTATGAAGTTGGAAGACTAGAATCAAGTTTTAAAGTTGGCAACAGACATATGCTTAGATTTAGAGACAAGTCTTTAAGAAAAGACCTTACGGCAGAAGAAAAACAATTTATTAAAAGAATGGAAACAAAACGTACTCCTGAGAATACTGCAAAATTAATAGTAGACAAAACATATAATGCATACTGGAATCTCATACCAAATGTGATTAGAAAGTCTGGGGGTCGAGCTAATGTTGAAAAAATTGAGGCTTATCTAGGTAGAAAATATCTTCAAGACTATATGACACATAAAGTTAACCCTTTGCTTTTAGAGGTATTAGCTGATAGAAATGAAATTGTTAAACAGCCTTTTTGGAAGAAAAAATTTAATGAAGAGATGGATTCTTTTGCAAGAAGAGAAGCAAAGAAACAAGGTTTCTCTAAAGAAAAAGATGCTTTTAAGTATGATCAGAAAATCAGGGATATAAAGCTTGATCCTAAAAGTCAAGGAAAAGTTAAATCTGATATCGTTTCATTTTTTAGCAAACCCATGCATCAATTAGACAACCCAAATCTTCGTGAAAGAGGAGTAACTTTAGGTAGATATACCGAGATATTAACTCCATCAGGAAGAATAAAGAAAGTTAAATCATATAATGAAACTCTTGAGGGTACATTTGAAGCATATGGTATTGGTATGTCAAAATATTTAGCAGCTTTAAAGTTTTTCCCTGAATTTACATCACTCGGAAGGGAGTTTGGACTTCAAAATGTTAGAAGTGATTTATTTGATATGGTTTCAAGGAAAGGCAAAGACTCTTTAAATAAAAATTGGTATGATTACACAGCAGAGCTTATAGAGGCTCATCTTGGATTTGATAGTAGATTAAAAAGGTCTTATGGGGAAAAAGATAATAGAAGGATGGGTGTATTTACAACAACATCTGCTGCTGCAGGACTTGCGACCCCAACTGCAGGACTAAAGAATATGTTTTTAGGAATGACACAGACAATGTCAAAGTATGGCTTTATGAATACGATTAATGCATCTATGAAGTTTTTTGATGCACAAGAAAGGCTTATGGCACGAAGGAAAGGATGGTATCAGTACGGAACAAAGGAAAATGTATTCGAGGCAACAGAATCTTATTTTCAGGAAATTCCTGTTTTCGGTAAATCACTGTCTATGGATAGAATGTTCTGGTTTATGACCAAATCGGAAGGATTTAATAGATTCGTTGCAGGAAAGGCAGGTGAGCTGTATTTTTCTGAATTACTTAATGCTTATAAGGGTGTAAAAGGGATAACAAATTTAAGTAAAAAATCTGCTGAGAGAGAGCTAAAGGATGTATTGAAATTCTCTAAAGAAGAATTAAATCATATGAAAGAAAATTCCCTTGAATACCTTTATTCAAAAGATAATTCAGGAAATATGAATTGGCTTATAAATAAAGCTGGTCATTATGGACATGTGTCTACGCAAGGAGGAACAGCTCCAGTATTGCTTCCTTTATGGATGTCAAGAAAAGCTGCAAAGCCATTCACTTTGTTCTATAGGATTGCTGCTTCTACTACACATAACACATATAACAATTTTGTTAAACCATTAATTAAAGATGGAAATATAATGCCAATAATTAAATTTGGGGCTATGTCTGGATTGTCTGGTGCGACATTATATTCTTTTTACGATTATATCTTAGGAAAGGAAGAGCCATTCTCTCAGAGTGACAAAAATGTTATAATGACAAAAATACTCCCATATCTATGGAGAGGTGAATTTTTTGGAGTATTTGGTGAGTTTTTTAATCCATATAATAATTGGATAAATATGTATGGGAAAGAACTTAAGTTTAATAGCCATAGCTTAACTCAAGCCAATATGTTCGAGCCTGTGATATTAAGAAATTCAAAACTATTATTAAATCAGACAATTAAATTTGCCAATGGGGCTTATGATGCAATGGATGATGCAACACGCTCTCTTGGAAAATTAAAAATGGAACAAGCTCTTAAAGATGTTCTTTTTCAAGGAATTGTTCCAGCAGGACAGATCAATAGGCTTTGGAAAAACAAGGACAAAGATTACGAAAGCCATCAAAGAATTAGAACAGCAACAAGATCATTTTACAATGAAAAAGGGTATAGTAAACCAAGTATGTTTATTGAGTCTGAAAGAAGTCCTTTTTATAGAAATATGAAAGCAAAATTTTGGAGTGGATCAGAAAAAGAATTTGCAAAAACATATTGGGCTGCTCATGCTTATATTATGTCAGAATTAGAAAGAGATGGAAATAGAAACCCATCATCAAGGAATAAACTCGCAAAAAGATATATAGAATCATCTCTAAAGTCTTTCGATCCTTTAGCTATAAGTGATGAAAGAAAAAATAGATTATTTTCAAAGAGAGAAGAATTTCTAAATTACTTAGACAGTGATATGAGAAGCAAAGCTAAAGAGCTTTCAAGAAAATATAAAAAGAGACTTGGATATCTATTAAGAACATCTAATAAATATAGAAGAAAATATTCGGCTATGCCTTAATCTTTATATTCTGTTATATTTATTGCCTTAGATTTAATTATGTCTTTTTTAACAAGATAAGCTCTTTTTTCAGTAGTATCTCCATTACCCACAAATGTAACTGACTTCATTGGTCTTACTAAATCTTTCAATGCCTCTGGAGTCCACCACATAAAACATTCTCCATCATAAAATGCCCAATAATCAGATGTAGTGCTTAATAAAGCAGATGGCTTTCCTAATGGCATTTCAACTTCTATAACAATATTCCCAGTATAATTAGACTTTTTATCTTGCTTAACTTCAACTGTTTTGTCAACTTCAGGTATATGTATATCGTATCCTTTACAATATCCGTCTCTTACATATGCTTTAGGATATTTTTCTTTTATAATATTACACAAGGCATACTCTGTACTTTTCCCCTGCTCAAGGTCTTCATAGAAACTAGAGCCATTTTTTCTTATATATTCCGTATTTAAAGCCACCCAACTACCCCTTTCTTCAATTTCGCATTGTCCAAATGCATTAACTATTTTCTGTAATATCTTTTCCATATCTCGCAATCAATATAGCATCAGCAGTTGCTAATGTAACTTTCTTTAAAGAAGGATACATTTTCTTTGCCTTATCCTTCAGCCAATTCTTTCTCTGTGTAACATTCATTCCTTTTGGGCAACCAATATGTGTCATCCATTTCTGTGGACTAACATATTTCAAGTCAACCTCATATGATGCTACTATACCAATCCATAAACCATAGTTTACTCCATAGCTGAAAGCTGCTCTTGATGCATTCCCAGGTCTTGCCCATACTTGCTCTATAACTACATGGACATCAATAGGAGCATCACCATTTAACGCTATCCCAAATAGTGTAGCCATTCCATCAGGGGTATCAGGACACTTATGTGCTATTATATCATCTTTTGTTATTACAACAAGTCCACCATTCTTGCCTGGGTCTATACCAATAACCCTAGAAGGGGATTTCAAGGTCATTGACTTCTTTTTTGACTGCCCTTGTTTTCTTGGTCTTGTTTTTATTTCGCTTTTCATTTACCAACTCCTCTAATGAACCATACAGCTTTGCTCTATCACCATCAAATCCTAATTCACATCTACCTGTTTCTCCATAACGAACCTTAGCTGCACGTATTTCAATTATATTATCTTGAGCCTTGTCAGGCTTTACTTTATGTGGATAGTAAACAAAGAATACATTCTCTGCTACTTGCTCAATTGCACCACTCTCAGCTAAATCTGAAAGTTGAGGTATAGGGTCAAGCCTTGTTTCAATTGCCCTATTCAATTGTGAGGCTAATACAACAGCACATTCATTCTCTTTTGCTACCCACTTATAATCATTAACTAATTGCTCTAATTGTAGCCTTCTTTGGTCAAATTTACCATGTGGGGTAATAAGTTGAAGGTAGTCATCAAAAACTACATCAGGTTTAAATTTTCTTATTTCACTTGCTGTTGTGGGAAAGTCTCTTATGTGGTCAAACATGACAAATTTTTCTTTTGCATACCAATCTGTCATCTTGCCTTTAATATATTCAAGCTCTTGAAGGTCGCCTTGTTCATAAATGCCTTTACGAACCATCCCATATGATAACCTACCTGATTCAAGGGTGAGGAGTTTCTTCAGTAGTTCGCTATTTGGTAATTCCCTACTAAAGAATGCTATACGGAGTCCAGAGTGAATCATTCGTGATAGCAAGTTAATCATAAAGGTGGTCTTACCATGACCTGGACGACCTCCAATAATTGTTATTTCACCTTTAGTTAATCCACCTGCAAATCTATCAAGTGAATTGTATCCTGTCTTAAGTAAAAGTGACTCTTTGTCAGTAATAGAAGTTATGGCTGAAAGGAGCTCTTTATCAATAGAAAAATTCTCATCAGGCTTTAATTCTAGTATTTGTCCAAGATGTCTATGGGCATCCTGTATTGCCTCATATACCTTCCCAGAATTATTTCTTGCAAGTGACTCAATCTTCTGAGCTTCACTCATTACTCGTCTAAGTAAATACTTTTCATACATAAGCTTAGCATGAGTAGTATCATGTGTTGATGAAGCACAAGCTGCTGCTGTTGTCGTATCTACAACAAAACCTGCATCTACACCTTTATCCTCATCATATGACGTTAGTGAAGAGATTACAGTTACAAGGGTAATGTCCTTGCCTGACTTTTTCATTCCACCAACAATTTCCCATAATCTTTTTGCTCTACCCTGAACAAATACATCCCCATTGGGGACGTATTGCTCTATTGCATCAAAGATTTTTGGTTCGTTTATTGTCTGCCCAAGAACTAAATTCTCAAGCCGTATCTCCATTTCCATTAGCTTCCCTTTCAATTAACATACGCAAATAAAATTCTGCCTTGCGTAAGTCCTCGACTCCGTTTTTATGTTTATATCTTGTCACATATTTTATTATATTACCTTCAAGATAATCAAATTTACAAGCATTAATATAATCAATACATTCTATACCACCAGCTGTATAATGCTTAGGATGATTCACGACATCATTGATATCTTTTTCTGTTATATAATTATGACCATTATCAAATTCCATTACTTATCCTTCTTATATTCAAACCCAACATTAATCTTTATTGTTGGCTTATGTCTTCTTTGCCTTGACTCTTTTATCTTTTTTTCTTCAAACCTTGCTAAATTCCCTATCCTTTTTATTTCCTTATGGACAGACTTTCTAAGCTTTTCTTGCTTACCTTTGCTCATTTTACTTACCTTAGAAGTTAATCCCTTAAGCTTATTCTTAAGCATTTCCATTGCTTTCTTTTTTTCACGCTTTAGCTTGTTCTTATATCTATTTGTACGTCTACTCAAAATAACTCCCTCTGTGCTACCCTATCTTTTATTATTTGTGCGTACTCAGGGTTTAGTTCCACTCCAACCCATTTACGTCCCAATCTTTGAGCTACGTAGGCAGTTGTTCCACTACCCATAAAAGGGTCAAGCACTACATCACCTTCATCCGTACCAGCTTTAATGCATAGCTCTGGTATTTGTTGTGGGAATACTGCAAAATGAGCTCCCTTGAATGATGATGTATTTAATGACCATACATCAGTTCTTCTTCTTGTAGGCTCAGCAATTGCCTCGGCATTAAACTTATAATTAGGCTTTTTAGTTAAGAGAAATATATGCTCATGAGATTTAGCACATCTATCATTAACAGCCTCTGGCATTGGATTAGGTTTATGCCATATTATATCTTGTCTTAAGTACCATCCTTCTTTCTGCAAAGATAATGCTAACATCCATGGTACACCTGATAAATCTTTTGTCTTTAAATAAGGGTGCTTGGGGGGAGCTTTTCTATTCTCTCTGAACTTAGTTCCAGAAGATTCATTTGTTATAGAATTACCCCCATCCCAATGACCACCTTTTGCACCAAAATAGGTATCACCTATGTTTAGCCATAGTGTACCATCCTCCTTTAAAACACGATAAACTTCCATAAAGATGTTTGTAAGGTTTTTTACAAACTCTTCAGGGTGGTCTTCTTGTCCAAGCTGTTCATCGTTGTCATAGTCACGTAAACCCCAATATGGAGGTGAGGTTACACATGACTGTATAGAATTACTCTCTAATTCTTTGAGTTTCTCCTTGCAATTTCCTATCAATATCATATTTTCTATCCAAAAGCTCCGTATATCTTCTCATAGTTGATTTAATTAAAGCAGGTGATATCATTGTACCATACTCTGTAAATTCACCAGCACCATCCATGAATTGAATTATTTTCTCTTCATAGAAGGCTATAAGCCAGTCATCAAATTCCTCTATTGTTGCGAATCTGTCTCTGAATGCCATCTTGTGTCTCCTTGATTGCCTTTGAAGGCTTTCTCAAGAATGTCATCATCAACAGCATTGACAGAGAATATTGGTGCTTCACCACCCTTTACTCCAAGAAGATTTATAGGGTTTGCTTTATAATAAACTCCCCATCCATTTTCTTTTAGTATATTTAGGATTTTTTCAGCATTCATATCCATTCTCCTTTCAATAATTTCCTTTGACTCCTTTGAATAATTAACTTGGGACTGATGAAATTCTGCCTTTGCCTCTTCTGCAAAGATTTTCCCATCAGATGTAAAGTATACATATCCAAGCTCCTTAACTATCTTTTCCATCACCCTGTGCCTCTTTAAGCTGTTCACTTACATACTTTTGAAAGCCAGTATCTTCTTTTTTATACTTAATGTATAAACCAAAAACATTATCAAGTGCAACTATCCTTTCCTCTATCGCTTTAATATGATTTATAAGGTTGGATATTACAATCTCAATGTCTTTTTTAGTTGGTTTCTTCTTGCTCAATTTTCCTCTCCTTCATGGCAGTTACCATTCCCTTTGTACCATAAGCCTCTTTATAGGCACATTTTTTACATACAGAAAGAACATTATCTTTTGCTCCTACAAAAGACATTTGTGTTAACTCATATGGTTTTGAATTACTCACTTGGCTGCACATCTGGCATTTTCTTGGTTGCTTTGGTTGATTTTTTAGATGACGTACTTTTACGTTGCTTCTTACTATCATCATCTGTCTCCTTTTCTGAAATCCAATTGATAACTTTCTCAAGGGCTGGTTCTATTCTTTCAAGCCTTTGATGAATCCTCTGTATATCATTTTCCATATCAATTGCTCTACCCATTACATTCTCCTTTACATTCTTGACATACCCTTCTCTCAAGTCCATAAGATGGTATGTTTGTGTATTTTAAAAATTGCCTTTTAAGCTGAGCATTTCTATAATAACATTCCCAAACACTATTACACTTTTCACATTTGTATAAAGCACCGAGTTGAAATGCCTTTGCCCTGCTTTTCTGTTTTTTCTTAACTCCTGTCCCAGGATAGCCAAGAATCCAATATCCTGTATCTTGCTCCATTACATTATACCCCTATAATTTACTATTTTTTTCACTTTTTTCCTTGTCTTTTAATGTACCATAATGTCGTTGTCGAAATATCTTCTCAAACCTTTCTGTCCAATCTATGATAACTTTTTTCTTCTTCAAGGTTTTTTAATCTCACAAAACAGTTTACATTCAACGCACATTGGTCTTTCATAGCCAACCTTGTAATCATAAAACATATATACTGATGCTTTATGACAAGCACTTAATGGCTTATCATATCCCTTATTTATATCCCAATAAACAAGGGATGCTGATATCATCAACCATAAAACTATAAATAGTTTATAGTTATCCATTGATAAGACCTTCTGCTTTCATTGCAGATACCATTCGAGTTACACCAATACCACCACCAAATCTTTCAAACATATCAAGTGCAAGGTATTCTTCTAATTCATCCTCAACACGTTTACGTCCAAAGTGATTAAATAATAAGTTAGCATATTCTCCATCAGA
>CEUX01212679.1_pt1 | contig 16706 bp, 17 predicted proteins | sample 531361 | NCBI WGS metagenome assembly CEUX01 (sample SAMEA2622736, study PRJEB7988) | marine metagenome | isolation source: saline water (ENVO:00002010), including
CGTATTGACGAATTGTTTGAGATCAACGAACAAAAATAAACCCACCTAAGTCGTGACACTCAGATGGGCTCAGCTTTAATCCACGAGATTAGATAAGTCTCAGACCATCCGAGACTTGTGAACACCACCGTTAAGTGGACTAGTCACTAATGTGACCAAAGATCCTAACCAGGTTGTGTCTGATTACAAGATTTATGACTCTGGTGTGTCGTGATAAAAAAGATCAGCTACGCGATCAAGTAGGTTTTCAGATGCTTCAAGTGCATCATCACCGATACCAATCGCAATTTGTTCGCCGCTGATTGTAAGTGCAAATCCGTCTTCAATCGGCAGCACATCAATATCGTCGTACCCTAAGTCTTCGAGAGCATCGATTAACTTTGTCGAATTCAGAGAAGCTAAGGCGATTGAAGCAAGATCTGGTGTCATTGGAATAAATGTATTGTAACTCATCTTTTAGACCATCTTCCAGGTCCACTACGAGCATCTATTCTTGCACGTTCACCTAAGTCAACAAGGTGTGCCACCCAACTTTCGTATCTAACGGGCTCATTCTCCCCTATTTTTGGTGAGGAAGAGAAAGCTTCAGCTAAACCCTTAACGTGGCGCATTGTAGGTAAGCGTGTACCTGACTCAATCCGACTGACTTCTGATTGACTTAAACCTGAAGCACGAGAAAGATCTGCAAGCGTCCACTTCCGAGACTCACGGGACTTTCGCATAAAACGAGAAAATGAACTAACAGACATAAAATCTCCTAAGCACCGTAACGGTAGCCTAAAAAACACACTACGTCAACTTTTAGTCTTGACACCCTGTCAACGATGCTTTACGCTCAGAACATGACCCCACAACCCCACATACTTTATCGAGTCCCTGGTCAGTGTAATTTTGACCTGCTCCAAAGTTTCGAAGCATTGATCCCTGGTACACTTGTCTATGGGAAACGATCGTATGGGCGTCGGTTCCGATTGAAAAATGCGACGGATGATGAAAAGCGGGAGATCGTGACATGCGAAATTTACGCACCACTACACGCCGCATGGCTCGTGGAATCTTCACTCGCACACAACTCATTGGCCTTTACTTTCTCGGCTACGGACATCGACGGTATCACGGGATGGTCAAACGAAGAAAATCAAAGAAGTCTTCTCGAAGACGTAGGTAGACAATCGTCCAACCAGTCAGTTTTATCTGGTGAATTACGCGAGCACGTACTTGAGATAGCCACCCCGTATCAATTTATGGGTGTAGCCTGGGCTCAGAAGCGACCGTGGGTCATGAATGTCTGGGCTTGTGGTTCAGGTAAAACCCTTGGCGCTATTATGGCGTCTCTTAGTCGTCCTGGTCCCGTCGTTGTGGTTTGTCCCGCTAAAGCGAGGCACGTATGGTGGAGTCAAGTACAGGAATACACGCACATAAAACCATTCCGTGTTCGGCCAGGATCTGAAAAACGTAAGAAAGACCAGACGTTTGAAGATTACTTGGATGAGTGTCGTAGCGAAAGGCGGAGACCATTTGTGGTTGTCGGCGCAGAAGCATTGGTAGACAACATAAGTATTGTGCGCGACCTAAAACCGAAGATATTGATTCTCGATGAAATCCATACACACGGGAGCCGCAAACGTTGGACAGCTATACAGGAGGCAGACGGTAGCGTCTCGTTCGAGAGGCGCAAAACTGCAGCCAGTAACCGGGCTAACTCTGCGATTAACCGCGAGAACCGTGCTGTTGCCGCGATGGATCTCAGCAGGCTTCGTAGTCTTGATTTGCGCATTGGTCTAACAGCAACGCCGTTGGATGACGGTCGTCCTCGCAGGCTCTGGTCTCAGCTAGACTTGCTTGCTCCTGGCGGCTTCTCACACAGCTATTCTAATTTTGCTCATCGCTACTGTGCTGCAAGGCCCGGTCAATATGGTGGGCTCGATGACACTGGTGCGAGTAACCTTGCTGAATTGAAAGCCCGCTGTTCTTTTCTGGTTCACGAGGTTCCATACTCTGAGTCGCACGCTGCGTTGCCTGATACTCGAGTACAGGTTGTGTACCTTAGTTCAACCGAGTTGAATCGGGCCGAGCGTTGGAGTGATGAACATACATTTGGTCAAGCCATGAAAGGTTTTGTGAAGGAAGCGCGTGCAAATCCCCTGGCACGTGAGCGAGTAGTGGAGGCACGATTAGCCGAAGCTTGTAGTAGAAAGCGAAAATACGTTGTGGGTGAAGCCCTTGAAGGATTGAAGGGCGGGGGTAAGGTAGTAATCTTCACTGCGCGTCGGCGTGAAACGGAGTTGTGGGAACACGATTTACGTCGCGCGCTAAAGCGTGGGGATGAAGCCTTAGGCGAGGTCCCGGTTTGGATGGCACACGGCGGTGTCCCTGAATCTGAACGGGATATGATGGTTGACGCGTTCAGGGAATCGAAGGGGCCCTGCTGTCTTGTTGCTACAGGACAGAGCGTTGGCACTGGTGTTGATGGTATGCAGACTGCGGACCTCGCCATTTTTGCTATGCTTCCTTGGAAACCAGGCGACTTCGTTCAGTGGAAGGGTCGGTTTGACCGACTGGGCGGTAGTGCCACACTACTGAAAGTCGTGGTAGCACAGGGAACCTACGATGAACGTGTCGTTGAGATCCTTGTCGAGAAGTTTGGGCCAATTGAAAGCTTCTTAAAGGCCGACGAACTAGATGGACTCGGCGACAAACTGCTTGGAATGGAAGACGAAGATGCTCTTGTCAGCAGCATCATTAGTAAGTTGGAGGTCGCATGACGGAAAAAATACTGATTGATGCGGGACGTAGTAGTCGTGGTTGGTCGCGGATTGGTTCATTCTTCCGTTGCCCCCAACTGTTTGCTTACCAAAACCGGTTGGACATGAGTCTTATTCCTGCGGGCGCTTTGACCCGAGGGAGTATGGGACACATCGTCCAGGCGCACCAACATGCTATTTGGGGGGCGCGTTCCCGTAAAGGTGTGTGGGTTGATGAGACAAGGTACGATGACCCCAATGTCTTTTTCGAACCTGAAGAAGCCGTACGTATCTGGTGCGATACCAATGGTGGGCATGAGTATCTTGATCGTATGATTGAAACGTTTCATCGTTATATGGAAGCGTATCCAGAGTGTCCCGGTGAGGTTGTTGCTGTAGAGTACCCGATCACTGCAGTATTAGGGGTCAAGGATAACGAGTGGGGTTTGTGGGTTGTTCACCCAGAAGAGCAGCATTTTAATCGTAGGGCTGCATCAGTGAAGGCGTGGGACGGATCAAAGATTATTCCGTCACCGCTTAATTGCCCAGGTCACCCTGACTCTGGTTCTGCTGTGGTGCTCACACGTAGGCTGGACTTAGTTATTCGTGACCGTGCCGGTAAGATTTACATCTGGGACCACAAACACCAAGCGCGAGTTTCACCGAATAAAAGCGTGGATGGCTACGCTGTTGATGGTGGTTTTGCGGCCTTTCGAATCATGGGCAAGCAACTTTACGGTAGTAGCTTCGGTGGTGTAGCCCTCAACCTTATCCAAACACAGGCGCCGTGGAAGGTTGCACGTCCAATGGTTCCTGCAACGCCGCACAGAGATCAGCACTTTGCCGATATGTTATGGCGAGCGGAACACAACCTTGCACGTCTCGACTTAGACCTACCTAAGTTTTGGGACTGGCCAAAGGTACAACATGAGACCACCTGTGTGGGTCGATACGGTTCGTGCCCCGCCATCAAGATGTGTTTCTATGGCGAAGCTGCCACAATTTGACCGGTTTAACCGAGTCGCATCTGTTACCCTCTATGACCCAAAGCTTAAACAACCTGGAGAATCGAATGACATCAGACACTTTGTTGCCCACCGTAATGATTACGGTGTACGGCAAACCGAAACAGAAAAAGACCAGTGACGCACTGGCCACGTTTCCTACGGCACTGTTCCTGGGTGTGCCCTCGGCCATCACGCTTGTGGCGCAAAATGAATTAGGGTTCACTCCCTCAGTCCACCCCAACTCACCGAAGACACTACCCGAGTTGGTGAATCTTCTGCAGTCTCTCGCAGACAGTGGTGAGGCGCTAAAGTACGGTGCAATTGTCGTGGATGATTTGAGTCACCTGTGTCAGCGTTCGATGCTCGAGTGGGCTGAAGCAGCGCCTACAGGCAGGAGTGGTAAGAAAGACCGCTTTTACCCCTACCAGCAACTCAATCATTACTTGCTCGAGATCGCGCACTTGTCTCGTCATGTGGGTGTTCACTTGCTGATGACCTTCCATGAACGGACTCCAGGCACCAATGCTGACGGACGTTTCTGTCCTGGCGGTCCCGATGTTCCAAGCCGCAATCAGGTTGAAACTCTACCCTCTTGGTGTGACATTAATGTTCGAGCAATGGTTGACCCTAACTATCCAGACCCGTGGTTCCCGAGTATCTACTACTGCGATCCAACTAATCCCGAATGGGTGACGGGTGATCGTACCGGTGTGTGTACTCAGAAGACACCTGGTAACCTTCGGGAGATTTTGCGTGCGAGCGAAAGTAACTATCGTTTGAATCGACTACCCGAATTAGAGTGGCAAGATGAGGTAGCTGATCTTGTTGCTACAGGTATGGTTGCAGGGTCACCTGTACAAGAAGCTATTCAAGCGGCTGTTTCAGGTCGCTCAGATAATCCACTTCATCTTCGTTGGGCTTGCCAAGACGGAATTGCTCGAGGTGTATTGGCCCAACAAGCGAAACAATCTTTGTTCGACTTCACAGAGAAAGAAGATCGAGGAAGTAATTCACCAACATTACCTCCACCACCACCTTCTTCATAGTTTTTAACCCCCGGTCTTTTGACCATCAACATCAACAACGGAGCCAACAATGGCTATTAAAATCGCAGGTAACGCGTTCCAAGGTATTAGTTCCTTGGGTTCATCCACACCAGAAGAAGGGTTTTACCCTGTCTCCATCGTCAACATTGAAAACGGTGCAAACGATAAACCTGGTACTCGACGGTTTCATCTTCAGTTTGAAACTGGATTCAAGATGTTCACGTTTGTGAGTCTACCTTATGACGAAAGCGGCAATATGCTGCCTGGTCTTTCGGACAAGCAGGTTCGTGGTCGCATGGCTGCTCTTCGCACCATTCTTGAGTCTCTTGGATACACCAAGGAAAACATTGAAACCGCTCAAGAGATTAATGACTCTTGGTTCTTGTCGAGCATGAACAATGGTCGTCAGGCTTATGTCGAGTTTGTCCCTGGTCAAAAGGGTGTTTCCGGTTCTTACAATGAGATCCGTAAATTCTTGACGAAGGTTCAGTACGAAGCCCTGAAGTCTTCAGGTGAGTCGGCTCCAGTACAAGAAAGTCCTGTGGTTCAAGCAGCACCAGTAACACCAGCAGCACCACCAACGAACGGTGCTCCAGTCCCTTCTGCCGGTGTTTCCCTACCACCAGCCGTAAGCGCTGCACAAAACATTGTGAGTTAAATAGTGCCGTCCTTTAACCCTAAGAGTTGTGGCGCTCAGTGCGACATATGTCCTTTAGGGCCAGAGGGACCACTACGTAAAGATGAGTGGAAGCCCGTCGGTGGAGAGTTTCATCGGGGGGCTTCCGTCATCGCTATTGCTGAATCACCTAGTTCCGATGAGGTTCAGCACGGTCGACCCTTGGTTGGTCGGTCAGGTGGAGAATGGAACAACACACTTACAGCTATAGGTAAGCGCAGGATTGAGGTTGATTTAGACCACGTAATTTCGTGTCGACCTACAGGACAAGATTCCGGTGCGTGGCGACGAATGGATAAGAGTCTTGATCGCCTCAACCGTAAGCGAATCAAAGAAGGTGATGAACCATACCCTCATCCCGCTACGTGTTGTCGCCCTCGTCTACTGCAGGTCGTGGCGAAGTACCGCAACATCATTACCTTAGGTAAGACCGCAACGTCAGCCTTGACGGGTCAATCAAGCAGTATCCAGTCAATGCGTGGTGGACCCATGCTTATTGATGATGAGTGGGATTGGGTTGGTGAGAATGGGACACGGAAGCTTTTACCTACGCTACACCCATCATTCATCCTTCGCGCACCAAGTTGGCGGCATGTCTTACATTCTGACGTAGCCAAAGCGTTTCGTTGGTTCAATGGGTGTCTGCGATGGACTGAACCGGATTCAGTTATTAATCCTACGCCAGAAGAATTGGAAGAATGGTTGGCTCAGCCTGCACCGTTTTGGACGTACGATGTTGAGACGGATGGTATTGAACCGCTTGAATGTAAGCTTAGAACCATAGCTATTGCGATACCTGACCTCGACGAGAACGGTAAGGCAGCACGAAATATCGTACATCAAAAGGCACGGGCAATCGGTATTGGTATCCTTTCAACCGACGGTGTTTCTCGTATCTACCCGAGAGACCAGGAGGAAAAGATACTCGATATTTTACGTCGAGCATTCACAGATGGTCGCACGTGGGTAGGTCATAACGCTGGTTACTACGATCGTATGGTGGTTGAAGCCCAGTTGGGTGTGACACCTACACCCCTGGTTGACACACTTTTCCACGCCCGCTTTCGAGCACCCGATCTACCGAAAGGTTTGAAGACAATTGGTTCAGTGCTTACTGACGTTGAACGCTGGGAGACAACTGAAAAAGGGACGAAGATCTCAACAGGTAGTCAGGACGACGCAGAGTTACTTCGGTACAACATCGTGGATTCAACTGTAAACGCCCGCATTGTGGTTCCTTTGATAGATGCATCGAGAATCGCAGGCGCCTTCAACCCAGCGAACGAAGAATTAAAGCCATCAGGTTGGCCGACTAATCGTGCCTGGAACCTGAACGAAGTTGATCATGCAACACAAGAAATGTGCGTTGGGATGCATAAGTCAGGTGTTTGGATTGACCAGAAGCTTCGTAGTGATCTTGAGTTGGAGTATGAGATCTCGGTTAGGAACCGCTACAAGAAACTACAATCATTGGCGCAAGATGTAGGTATTAAGAAACTTGATTCAGACTCGGTGAACGAGTTGAACCCTGGTAGTGCGGATCAGATTCGACGGCTTTTGTATGACCGATGGGGTCTGGGCATTCCGGCTTCGATGGATGCGCGTGAGTTTTATACTGAGACAGGTGCTCCAGGTACAGGTGACGCAGTAATACGCGGGCACTTAGCATCGGGTCGGCTGGACAAAAACCAAGAATCATTTTTAAAAGAGCTTCGCTTATATAGAAGAGAGAAAAACAAAATCCTCGGTACTGTTCTTATTCCTCTGCGTCGACGAGACGTAGATGAGAAGAAGGGGTTGGTACATGAAGACGGTAGGGTTCGATCTACCTGGAATGCTCATGTAACGAGTGTCGGTAGATTATCCAGTAGTGGGCCCAACCTACAAAACATTGGAAACCGAAAGGGTCAGGGTAGACTAAAGAAGGTGTTTGCTGCGCCTCCTGGCCGCATTCTAGTGGGCGCGGACTTAGACCAGGCGCATCTTAGAATCACTGCTTGCTACTGGCAGATACCCCGTCTTCTCGAATGCTTTGACACAGGCAAAGATCCTCACAACTTACTAGCCTATGACGTGTTTGGTAAAGACTTTAAGAATGCCACAGGCTGGGGCCCTGACGGCTTCAGTTTGGACCGTAAACCAACTGGTGGCGAGGCGAAGGCAATGCGTGATGTGATGAAGACATTTCGTTACGCATCAATATATTGGGCTGATCCGACGACAGTTTGGCAGGTATTGACAAGCACTGAGACAGATGATGGTCGTATGCCTTACCTCAAGTTTGAGACACGAGAAGTCAGGCACTTTCACAACAAGTGGTTGGAAGCTGAGCCCGAATGGGAGAATGCTTGGAAGCAGATGATAAGTATGTACAACGGCCAGGGATATATGGAAGAGCCTGTGCTTGGTCGACGTTCAGGCCCACTATCTGATGGAAAGAAAAACGAAGTAGTAAACTACCCAATACTCGCAGCAGAATCATCAATCATGCGGTTGGCTGAACAAGAAATCATCAACGCGTTTCCGTTTGATTTTGCCGGTAAGGGAACCGGGATGATTCATCAATGCCATGATTCAATCGCTGTAGAGATTCCACTACCTGATGGGGTACCACCTAACTGGGAACCAACCCGAGGTGAAGATATGCACCCTGCTTTGAAAGATGCTCAACAGCTTGTCGAGCAATGTATGACCGTAACAATCCCTGGTTGGGAAGTAACTATGACTGCAGAAGCTGATGTGGGTCGTAGTCTAAAAGATATTTAGGTGAATCATGTCAAGATCACAATGGTTTCTCGCGCACTCCAGACACGACCAACTCGAAGAAGTTGAGTGTTGGTGTAAGGATTTAATCGAACAACTGAGCGTTGACGGCTGGAAAGCCACGGTAATCTCAGGTCGAGACGACTACGAAAATAGAGCCGCTGCATTGGGTGGCTGGAATGATTGGTGTCGCGATGTACCTTGCGGTACAGACTATACAGGCGCACCACTATACCACGGTGTCATAATACCAATAGATTCTCTTGACGAGTCACCAACTGTTGGTCGAGCAACAGCACAAATAATCAAAGGTTTTCTATCAGAATCGAAGCACGTCTACGCTTGGTGCCCGAATGAAAAGTCTTTTAGATCTGTCTCAGATATCATCGAATTACTTGAAGATAGTTGGACTTCATGGGCACGGTTAGAGTTTAATCCTTGACCCTGTGGTATTTATCAGATAGTTTCTTGAGTAACCCAAAGCAAAAACCCCTGGAGGATATATGCGTCCGTTTGTAAATCGTATTTACAGTAATCTAAAGTCACCTAAGGATTCGGGAGAACCCTGGGATATTGAACTAGGTCAGCACACTTTGTTGGTTGGCTCAAACACAAGTCACAAAAGCAGTATTATTCAATCTGTAGAACTTTCAGTTGCTGGTTCTGCCGATGATATTTTTGGTAGGAGCGCTGTTTCTGACGCAGCATTGCTGCTGACATTGGCTCCTGCTGATGAGTTAGGTATATCGAGTACACTTTCAAATGGTGCAACGGCATCGTTCAATGCTCGCCGTGAAGATGGGAAGACAAAGCGACCCACTCACTTGGGTCCTGGTTCCGATACGTTGGTTCATCGAGACGTGACTACCGCACTGTCAGGATCTCCTGCTTCGGCAAGAAAGGCATTTCTTTCTTGGTCAGGCGCTAAGGTAACTCTTGACGATGTGCTTTCGAACCTACCCGATAATCTGCGTAACAAGTACGAAGACATCGCAGCCCATAAAGGCCGTGGAAAAACTGCTGTACAAACTCTTCTTGAGGTTGTTGCTTACGCGGGCCAACGCCAAAGAGAGGCTGCCAAGGAAGCCAAGGGTGCTGAGATTATTCTTGAAAGCATCGGTGATACCGTTGAGGCTCGACCGACGGAAGAAGATATGGGCAATATGAAGATGGCCGTTGCTCAAGCCCGTGAGATACTTGATATATCTATTCGTGCTTCAGGTTCTGGTATCGGTATGTCCGGTGGGGAGAAGGTCGAAGCATTGAGAGAGGCAAACGAAAAGCTTAGCTTCTTCAAAAATGAGATTACAACGTCAGCAAATATCTTGGAAGAATTGCAGACCAGCCTGCCGAGTAAGGGCGAGAATGTAGACTATGCAATCAAGATTGTTGATGTTGCTATTCGTCACGGCCTTGAAGCTTGTCCCGTGTGTAGCAGCCAAGTGGGATCGGAGCACCTAAAGAATTGTCAGTCGTTCTACCAACAGCAGCAAACGCAATGGGAAGAACAGTCCGCACAGAAGCTTGGGCAGATCACCAAGCTAAAGTCTGACATGGAGACGTGTGAGCGGCAGGTGAATCACTTTACTTCCGAGATTCAACGGCTGGAAAACGTAAAGGTCTCTACAACGGATAGTCGAGCGTTGCCTGTATCAGATGCTCAGTCTCGTCTTGAAGCTGCAATGGATGCACTTAGTAAGATGGAGATTGCAAACTCTCAGTGGGAGAACCTGGCTAATGCACGCGAGCGTGTCCTCAGTATGAAAGCTGAAGTGGACACATATAAAGAATTGAAGCTTGCTTGTGAAGCTACCGTAGGTCGTCTTCTTTCGGAACAAGCAAAAGACTTCTCTGCTCGTGTACAGAAGTACCTGCCGAATCATTGGGACTTCAACATTGAATTGTTGGATGGGGTCAAAGAGGTTTTCCGTATGGGGATCATGCGGGATGGTAAGCTTCACGCGGCTTTGTCTGGTGCTGAATGGACTTCAGTAGTCACAGCAATCTCTATGGCTGTATCTGAGCGTTTGCCTAATGATGTGCCAGCGATTCTTATTCCAGAAGATCGTGCCTGGGATGGCAAGACTCTTAGTTCTGTGATGAAGGGCTTCTCTAACTTTGAAGGTCAGGTCATCATGGCAAGTACGATTCGTCCTACAGGTCGACCACCTAAAGGCTGGACCATTATTGATATGGATCAAGTCAGCGAGTCGTGGTGTATGATTGATGCTACGGACGAAGAAGAACAGCCTGTAGAAGAAAAGCCAGTAAGTAAGACGAGTATCAACCATGCCAGTGGTGGGTTCCGTGTAACTACTCGTAGTGCTTTGATTCTTGAAGAGACGGGCTTCAACACAGAAATGATTCAAAGGATGTCACGGGACACAGTAGCTTCCATCATTAAGGATGGACTGTCACCTGAGAATGTTTCAGTTAATGAGGATGGTACTTACAATATTGTACGGAGTGCAAAGGTACTTCCGATGCCACCTGCACCGAATGTGTAAGACTTCTTATGCGGTGTATGAAGTGCGGCCATAAAACAAAAGTTATCGATTCACGTAATAGCGAATCTAAAACAACGTTTGGTGGTCAGAAACGCATAGAGGACAGTGTCTCCTGGTACACCCAAGATTGGGTTTATCGAAGGAGACTCTGCCTCTCATGCTCTGAATCATTCATTACAATCGAGATCCCCGTAGATGATCTCGAAGATGGTTGGACACCAATCAATCACAATTCAGAGACTTTGTAACTCTGGATTGTTTTAAACGAACACTTCTGACCGGGCGAAAAGATCGTTCGGTTAGTTGCTGACCTTGACCCACCTGATGTTGAAGGCGTCGACTTAACAATGGCCATTGCTGCTTCGAAAGTACTGTCATCCGTAAAGCTAAGCTTGTATGCGCCAGCATTTGTTTCAATCTCAAGAATACGATGCTTGGGTGCAGGAGTCTTTTCGGGCGCCTTCGGTGCCGGAGCAGACACTTTAGGTGCCGCAGCTTTCTTTGGTGCCGCAGCTTTCTTTGGTGCTGACTTGGTTGCCTTTTTTGCCGTGGTCTTTTTCTTCGCGGCAGGCTTCTTTACTGTTGGTTTCTTCGCGGTTGGCATGGGTCCTCCTAGTACCTCAGTGGTTAGTATAACAGCATGTTGGGCTTTGGTGTTTGACACGAACCCAGGGTGCCCGATAGAGTTGTTTAGTCTGAGTCATTATCCCCCAGGTAAATGTTTCGGGCTTTGGGTTGTGCCGTCTGGATTTTCGGGTCCAGGCGGTGCGTTCCTGTGTAGTTGATTTTCGAATTATTCCCTTTGGACTTTGATTTTTAGGCGGTGACAATGGAAAGTGATGGCTCAGCGACGGTAGAAGAACCTCGCAGCGCAGATGAGGCTGAGCCCCAACAAACAGTTAGTGAGCAAGCAGAAGAAATACTGACGCGCTTATTGGCTTCTTTGCAGGACGGTGGTCGTGATGACCATCGTGCCGCTTGGGTTGCAATACAAGATCCTGATGTAATGGCAACACTCGCAGATGGGTGGAGACAATCAGAGAGTAGTTTAAGTGCTTTGATCTCAATCCTTGAGACAATCCCTGGTCAGGTACAGCGCTCAAGAAACTTTCGTTCGGCAGTACGTAGACTGGCAGAAGAGCGTAGTCGACGGGATGCAGAAGCACTGATCGATCAACTGGAAGAACAGTTGGGCGAGCCAAACAATCTCGCCAGTCAGTTTGGTACAGGTGCTCCACCGCCTACGGTTGTTGACCATCAAACGTTGGAGAATCTACGCGTACCGCCAGGATACGATATTGATCTGATGGGTGTGTATCGTTTATCTGCAACGTTAGACGGTGCGATCAATCGTACAAGAATCGCATCGGCACCGATCTTTATTGGTGGTAGGACTGTTGACGTGTACACAGGAGAAGCTAAGCGCCAAGTCATCTGGCGTGGACCAAGCGGCTGGTGCTCACGTGTCATTGAGCGCCGTACTATTCTTGACGCGTCAAAGATTGTTTTACTTACAAACCTTGAGGCACCAATCAATTCAAACTCATCGGGTCAGATGGTTGCGTATCTGGCTGACTTTGAAGCTGAGAACAATCACAGGTTTCCTGTCGTTCGTTCTGCTGCTCGTATGGGCTGGCAACCTGATGGAGGCTTTCTCCTACCCGATGTGTTCTACGCTGCGAATGATGAGGCAAGTTCTAACTTTGCACTAACGCCACCAAGCGGACTCGAAACGTTATCATCGGGGTGGACAACCGCTGGGACCTGGGAAGAATGGCTTGGTGCTATGGAACTTGTCTCATCATTCCCTTACATGTACATCGCTATGTACGCTGGTGCAGCAGCACCACTTCTATCCATCCTGAAGGTGCCAGGTTTCGTTGTCGACTTCAGCGGTGAGACGAGTGGTGGTAAGACAACTGCACTACGATTTGCTTCGTCAGTATGGGGCCGACCATCAGAATCCTACCCGACAGCCATGTACTCATGGGATGCGACAAAGGTTTGGATTGAACGAACAAGCGGGTTTCTCAATAACCTTCCACTGATACTCGATGAAACAAAGCGTGCCCGACATCCTCGTATTGTACGAGACGTGATCTATGACTTCTGCCAAGGACAAGGACGGGGTCGTGGATCAGTCGAGGGAACCAGGCACACAGAATCCTGGCGCTCTATCCTGATCAGTAGTGGTGAGGGTGCTGCAACATCATTCTCTCAAGACGCTGGTACGCGTGCTCGTGTACTCAGCCTAAAGGGGAAACCACTTGGTACTGATGTCGACATCGGCTCAAGAGTAAGTGAGGAAGCACAGATCATATTGGCTGAAAACTATGGCCACTTGGGTAGACGGATAGCAGAGTACCTTGTAGCAAACCAAGCATCACACGGAGACATCCGGCAGATCTTTCAACGCGCGAGAGAGAAGTACGCTGGCATAGCAAAGACGGCTGTAGCACGACGGCACGCTGGTCACCTTGCAGTCCTCGAAGTCATTGCAGCCATCACACATATACTGGGCGTTCCACAGCCTGATGTTGACCCCTTCGGTTACTTGATTGAATCGCAAGAGATGGCTGGGCTGGATGCTGATCGTCCGTTGGCTGCACTGCAGGACCTACTATCTTGGTGTGCTACGCACCAAACAAGGTTTTGGGGTAGGGGCGACACTGACTTTCATGGGCACAGTAAAGCACCCACGTTGGGTTGGGCTGGTACTTGGGGGAGCGGTGACGATTGGGACTACATAGCAATTTCAGTCATCACGTTTAAACAAGTGATTAAAGAAATTGGTCATGATCCTGATGAGATAATCCAGCGATGGACAGCAAGAGGTTGGTTGAGTATTGGTAATGGACGACACCGCAGTCGAGTCGTCCGAGTCGATGGTGCGCCAACTCGTTGCTACTGTATTGATAGAAGTGCATCTGACTTCGCGTTGAGGGTTTGAATGGTTGTCGAGTGGTGCCTTATGAATAAATCAGGTAGACTCCGAATATGAGTGACGAGTCAACAGTAGACCTACCGCCTGCACCAAACACAGGGGCAGCGCCAGCAAACCAACCACTACATCTTGTGCCTACCTCAGTAGTGCCTGCGGGAGAACAAGAGGTTGCGTCGATGCTTGCAGAGCAAGCAAGGTTTAACGATGAGCCGGAAATGAAAGCTGTCGCAAGTAGGCTTTTAGAGGCTGGGTATACCGTGCAAGCAACAGCGCGGCGTCTCGGCTTGAGGTCGTCGACGGTGTGGTCCTGGTCGAAGGAGCCTGTGATATCGGGTGCCATTACGTCAGGTGCAGAGCGCAGACGTACAGTGCTGGGTCAAGGGTTGGAAGAAGCCGCAGAGCAAGCGCTTGGTGCATTGATCGAAGTGGCTAATGATGTGGGTGCGCAACCCAGGGATCGGGTCAAGGCATCAGAAGCAATACTTGATCGGTGTGGTATTACTCCGTCAACAGGGCAAACAGATGTGGCTGTTGGTGTCACGGTTGATGTGGACTTTGATGAGCGGTTGGCGCGCATCGTTGCTGGTGCGGCAACAAAGAGTGAGACCTAACGGGCTCTATAGGATACACTATTGGTACGGTAATCCGATGGAGGTCGTATGCATGGTAGTGGTCCAGCGCTTTTGATCCTGGCGAAGCGTGAAGTTGCAGGAGATGAGTTGCCTGATTTTTCGGGTGACTCGATGGTTAAAGCGAAAAAGAAAATGTTGGATGGAGAATCCGAGTCGGCGGTACCGCAGTCCCAGGACAAAGGGGAGGGGGAGAAGAAGTATTCGGAAGACCCGCATATGGCTATGAAGGAAATGGCGGAAGAGTTGTACAAGGCATCAAAGATGCACGCGGGGCAGGCGGATAAACTGATTGAGATTTGTGAGGACATGTACGGGAAAGAACATGGTGAGCACAAAGCGGCAGGGGATAATCCGCATGGTAAGGGTAAAGACCTTTATTGAATGCGTTGTGAATGCTGACATAAAAAAACGCCCAACCGGCGAAAGTGAAAACCGGAAGGGCGTAAGGGGCTAAGCCCCAGGCTGATTTCGAATTGACCGTGAAGTCGAACAGTTGTTAACCAGGCGGTGGGTTGTGTGCCAGGGTCAATGACTGAGGAAGACGATGAGTGAACCGGCGTCGCCTGCGTAGCGAGAGATGCCTGTGTGCTTGGCATCGCATAAACCACAAGTGTTGCAGTTGACGCCTTGCTTATACTGGGCGGGACACACGATGCCTTTGCGGCCTTTGGGTGTGACGAACAGTGATTGACCATTCCATTCGGGGAGGTGTTTGAGGTTGGGTTTACGTGAGCCGGGTACACGATACTGGTCGGTTACCATGGCAGTACGCCATCCGTCATCGATCAGGTCGTCAGCCTCTTGAAGGGAATGAACCGACGCCATGGCTAAACCTTTGAGGTGTTTGCCTTTGTCTTTGGCGAAGTGGGTGTAGAGAAGGAGACCGCGAAGGCCAGCGTTGCGGATCTGGTCGACCCAACCTTCCACGGTTTCGCGGGTGAATACCCATGGGTCACCACCTACTGCGCCCCGGACGTAGCGGGAGGAACGTATGGACTTGGTCAGCGCGGCGGACAAACTGTATTGGTCGGGATGGGTAGTGTACTTCTTTTGCATGGAGGAATGGCCCATGACGGCGGTACCTTGCCAATAGTAGCATCCGTTGTTTCGCATTGGGCAGCCGTCGCATGAGGCGTTGGCCTGGGCTTTGGTGGCGCCTACATATCCCTGGGGGATGTCGCCGGTCTTTGAGTTTTTTGAACGACCGGTCCACAGCATTGTTGTCATCATTCCTCCAGGGCGAGTTGTTGGGCTTTGATAAGGTGGTAATTGTCCCACCGTTTTTTTGTACATTTCATGCAGTTGCATAGATGATCAGGTTGTGCATCCCAATTGGGGAGTACGTTGTAAACCTTTTCGCCGCCTTCGATACGGTTCAGTTGGTTGGTCGTCACAGCGAGTGGTGTGGGTTCTGAGAGGGTGTAGGTTTCACCGTCGTCGAGTACATAGATAATCATTCGGATCGCCGTGTCAGGTCATCGAGGTCGGACCAAAAAAGGTAACTTGTGCGAATCACTTCGCCGGTTGGTTGTTCGATGTCTATGATGATTCCGTCGGGGGTTACGAGCAGGGCAATGGTTTCGTTGGCGTGGCTCGGTACACGAAACTGGTGACAGTTGGTGGTCGGTTGTGTGTAGTTTAGGGTGGCGCTTGAAGGGGCGGTCATAGATCCTCGCGAGGTGGGGGGCCGTTGGGAATAGAGGGTTGGTTGACGTCACCGTTTATGCTGAATGGATTGAACGGGTCTTGGGTCGCGTAGTCTTGTAGCACCATGCGAATCACGGACATCAAACCGTCAAGTCGTAGTTGTTCTTCTTCACGACAGGCGCGTACTTCGCTGCCGTCGGCGTATAAACCGTCAAGGTTTGTGGCCCAGGTTACTTCGGCTTTTGCGCGAGTTTGCACGGCTATGCGGTAGGCTTCGATTTGGTCATGGATCATGTGGAGCATTGGGTTACCAGATGGGTTTGTAGGTGGGGCGGCGGATTAATGTTCCCCCGATAGAATCGCGTGTAAAGTCATAGTATGGGTCCCAGTAATCGGCGGGGAGTTCGGAGGCGGACTGAGGCCAAAGGGTTTGGAGAACCTCTACGGCATCGCTGAACCACATTCCGTTCTGGATTAGGCGGGCGATTGCAGCCTGGAAGAAGTAAGAATGCGTGAAAACTAGGTCATTGGGGGGCATTGGTATCTTGGGCGAGTGGGTGTATGGAGAGCATGACCTGGTCGATGGTACATAGACCGGCGTCGAGCGCCTGTTGCATGACGATTTGGTGGTCGCCGTCGGCGTAGTCCATTGAATGGTCATAGGTTGGGAAGTCGCGGATATCGAATTCAAAATAGGTATGGTCGACATCGCTCATCTTGGGAGGGTGATTGGCGGGGTC
>CEUX01084433.1_pt1 | contig 16673 bp, 9 predicted proteins | sample 531361 | NCBI WGS metagenome assembly CEUX01 (sample SAMEA2622736, study PRJEB7988) | marine metagenome | isolation source: saline water (ENVO:00002010), including
TTATGGCTCGCACGCTCCATATTCCGCTTCAATGCCGACAGGCAGCGGCGTCGGGGAGCTTCAAAACACATACAGTCTGTTTCATTATGGCACAGCTTCCAATATTATGCCAGCTTGTAGTTATATTCGAAGAATTCCCCTTATCGCGGCGTCCCCAACGCCCAAGTGGGACTCAGGGTTCGGTTCTTCGGACCAGCTTCCAATTTGGTCTGGTAGCTATTCGCGAACAGCATCGTTGGGCGTATATAGCGTTGCCCCCTACAACGGTGCATTTCCCGCACTCATCGGCATGGCTGGATCGTTCATGTCTCCCGCCAATATCGACCGCGGGGTGCCCGTTAATATGCTGATTCAGTTCACGGCGTCTGTGGGTCATGGCCCCTGGGTTGCTACAGGAAGCAATAATGCGGCCACCACTCCGTTCTATGATACTTACGATGATTACGCTGACGGCCTTTCGGCAATGGCACAAGGCTCTACGATTCTTCCAGAATTCAGAATCTCTGAAAAAATGGAAGACTTCATCGCAGCGCGCAAAGGGGCAAAATGGGATTTAGACAAACCAACTTATCAAAACTTTAAAAATCTTGCTAGGATCACCGGGTTGGGTACCCAGAATGGAATGCTTTCCCTTACTGGCGCCGCCACGGATTCATCCAATCAAGTTGATGACTTCTTAAAAAGACACGTGTATTCCGATTTTTACGAACACTTCAAACTTTTTCAGACCGCCTTCGGCGATGCGGGCACCGACGGGGACGACTCTGTTATAAAAACTCCACGATTAAGCCTGGGGTGCGAGGCGATCCTGAAATTCTTACCCTACAATGGTTTTTATCCATCAGAACGAAGTGTACAGTTGGGCGCCCTCTTTTCATCGTCTCTGGAAAATGTAAAATTAGAGTCGGACGGCAACCCCTCGGCGGACAACGGTAAACTCCGGACACTACTACAGCCCTTCTTTGCACCAGGAGTTCTTTATAACACTATTAAGTCCGGTGTTGCAGTAGATTATCCCGTTCACAACGCCAATTCAGCCGATTTAGCCTGGGTGGGCAGCGAGACAGATTTATGGGGCTCCAACTCAATGATTAGCGGCAACTTCAATCAGCGAATCAATTTTGAGCAAATATATGACCCGGCACCCGCGCTGGCTTTGCGCGACATGGAAGGGATGATGGACGCGCGCCTAGATTCGACAGCTAGCTACCAAGTGGTTGCACCAGCCTACAAGTTTGCAATGAACAACTTCTTGGCCGAAAGCGTAGACTTTTTCTTGGAAGACAGAGCTGTATCTTCCATCCCGAGCATGCCTCTTCCAATCCAGGATACGGTGGAGGTACCCGTGTCCGGTAATTATTACCTGGACGTGGTGCTCCGAAATTCCAAAAATATGGTAGATTACGAGACATATTCTATCACAAGTAGTATGTACCCAGCCGACACGCAGGCATTTTGGAATTACGACACCGACAACACGCTTAGGCTTTTTACAATTTACGGTTCCAGTCTAGTTTATAATACGGCCAGCGTGACCATGTATTCACGCGCAAACTCTAAATATACCAGCGATACCCATACATACGGCTCTTCGTTTGGCCCACCGGTGCACGCCGGCCCCTATGCCTACGCTGCTAACGCTAGCGGCACCGTCGGATGTTTTCTAACTCATGTTGCCTCTTTTGAACCGTATACGCCTTCATATTATAATGGCTATAGTTACTGCCGCTTATTTGTAGGTCTTGATAAGGGTGCGAAGCTTGTGAGTGAGCTTATGACGGAGATCACCCATCAATACGACTGTATGAAAACTTTTAACCCGGGCCTTTCGCTCTTTGCCAAGGGGCCAACCAATTCCCAAGAGAACGTTGCTGGCTGGGGCGGAGGTTCTTGCGCGCAAGCCAATGCCATGCAGATCTCAGCATCTCTCAACTTCGGCCAACCCAAAGGGTTACAAGGCGATACAGCAACCGGAGAGTGGACTTTTTATAATGAGAGAGACAAATCCGACCAACGTCTTATCGTACACAGTAAATTCGAAACACCTATTCTGGACTTCTCTGGTCATGTAACTTCATCGCTTACGCCCACCGCCCAAACGGTGAGCGGCAACGCCCCAATTGGAATGTGGCATCAGTACGGCGCTCTTCCCGAGCCAGCCGATGGGATTATCATGGCGGTCCAAGATCCTAGTTTTTATATGCGAACCTCTGGAGAGGACGCCGACGCACAATCTCTGACAAGCCTTTTGGCGTTCGAATCCTCCAATGGACAGGCTAAAATCGGAAAGCTTGCTGGCGAGCGCACGCTATCGGAAGCAATTGTGGCTATACCATTTAAATATATGAACAATACGAATCGAACAGAACTTTATAAAATGAACAAAACAGCAGTAGATAAGGCAAAGAACTGCGAAGCCACCACGGTAAATACCACCGAAAAAGAACCGATCTTTAAGGAATCTACATCTATAGCCGCCACGCAAGGTCTGGTGAAAGATTACCGGAAACAGATACCTTTGCAGGCACCCGAAGGCGTCGATCAAGGAATTTATAACTTGTTGAAATTAATGAGAAAATACGTGATGCCACCACAGTTTGACTTTCTGCATTTTGAAGACGTAGAACCGTTCGTGGCCTATATGTGGGAGTTTGAAGTTAAGCTGGGAACGGAAGATCTGCAGAATATGTGGCAAGGTCTTGAGCCGACGGTCGCTCGAAAAGCAATAAAAGCCACCAGCGACGTGATTACGCACGTCTTGCCGACGCGAACCCTAGAAGCCGAGACCGGCGAAACGCGAGTCGAAAAAGGAGTGCCGGCCCATCCATATTTTGAAGAGATCTTTGATCCGGAGAAAACAAGATGGGCTGTTTTCAAAGTTAAGAAACGGGCGCGAAACAATTATGCAAATGTGGTTGGGCGACAATCGATTGACGGAAAAGAGTATGTACGCCAAGACGTGGCCTTTCCCCATGACTTCGCCTTTTCTTACAACTGGCCACACGACTTTTTCTCACTGGTAGAATTAGGGAAAATTACGGCTACAACCGTGTTTAACCCCAGGCTCGGAGGCGACGACGCCGCTCTAACGGCTGAAGGTGAAACTGCCCTAGCGACGCTCACGGCCGGCGGGGGATTAAACGCTCTTCAAGTCGCCCCCGGTACCGGAACCCCAATGCCCAATATTTCGGCAGCAGCGATCCTGGCAGCGGCAGAAAAGTCTAAATCCACCAAGGTTTCGTGGCGCCTGCGTGAGCTGTGGAAAGGGACGAAGGACACTGATTAAACACCCGAAGGAGGTATAGCACAGGAGCTATAATACTAATGGAATTTTTTGATAAGAAACAAGACGTTATAAATCTCAAGCTGACACGATATGGTCGCCAGTTATTATCAGTTGGCGAATTCGAGCCCGTTTATTACGCCTTCTCTGATGATGGGATCATTTACGATACCCGATGGATCTCGGGATCGGGCCAACCCGAGGAACAGTGGATGGTAGAGAAAAGGATTCAAGAGGAAACTCCGCGACTTGAAACACTTAATTCCAAAGTCGGAGCAGAACGAACCATCTTTAACACAGCGGACATCTCTTCGTATGCGCTGGAAAAGAACATTATTGATTTATTTAACCTCGGAGGAGACCTTCAAGATTTAAAAGAGCTGGAAGAGTACCAAACGGGAAGATTGAAAATGGATCCTGATTTTGCCGACAATGAAAAATTGTTAATAAATCTTCTAGGACAGAAACGTTATTTCAATAACAAGGCCCCCGCGTGGAATGTGTTATTTTACAATGGGGTCATCTCCAGCTCCGCAGGCGCTTATCAACATAATGGAATTGCAGCGCCCATCCCTCAGATCAGTTCATCGCTCAAGGATACCATTTACCGTGTGCCTCCCGGAATCGACATCTATACAGTGGAGCCCACCATGGCCGCAAAGCTCGACCTGTCCCTAGGTGCCGAATACGCAGAAGAATTAAAAGCTACTACAAACCCGACTCTTGGGATGGACTTGGCCCACCATGACATGGGGGGGGATTTAGATGCCCTGGAAGAACTAGTTTGGGCACGGACCTTGGTGACGGGCTCAATAGCGATTGAAAAGGATTTCTTGTTCGTTTCCTTTGAAGAGGCCAATGTGGACTTCGAGGAGGAGAACTTTTTGTTGGAAGTCTATGAAGTGACAGAGACCGACGATATCCAGGGACTTAAGAAAATGACATTTAATGCGCGCGATGACGAAGAAGGCAGTATGGTAGCAGATGCAGTGGCAGATGTATTCGATATTAGATTAGACGCGGAAATTAATCATGAATTGGCCTGTTTTTACCTCAATCGCTCGCGAGATCTTAAAACGCAGAATATTTATACTACCGATGTGTTTGATTGTAAAGACGGGAGTCTACTTGACAAAGAAGAGAGGCCCGATCTCATTTATGATCTAGAAGCCGTCGAGACAGAGGATATTTGCTAATGAAAGGTCTTACACAAGTACCGAAGCCATATATAAGTAAAATCTTAGTGGAGGATGGCAAAGCACAAGGGGCGAAGCAGCCCGGCTTTACAGATCTTTATACAGAACAACCCGGCAACGTCCAAGCACTAGAGAGCAGCAAACGAATCAAGCTTACCTTTGATTTGGCATTGAAGTCCCTTTATCCCACGTTAGCCGCCGGCGCCGGCCCATGCGGCAACTTTAAGGTCGAACAAGTAGCACAGATGTTAAATGATAACGTATTGTGGTACAAATTTGTCACGTCGGAAGCGGCATTGGCAGATTTTCTTTTGGCTGAGAACAAACTATCCCATTTTATAACTAAAATTCCGGGTAAAACATTAGTGGCAGACACGCCCGAAAGCCCCACTTATACGCTCAAAGCAAGCGATGTAAGTCGATTTCTATATGAGGAGAATGGGATTGATATTGTCAACATGCCCTTGAAAACACAGTTATTTTATTCACACAACGCCAACGGCAACAACCCCTCCTTCTTGGCCTGCGTTTTTATGTACTCCTCTTTAACGCCCACACTTAACCCCAGTAATGTGTCGTTTGCGTCAGAGATTATTTTTCGAAATGCAAGTATCCCGGGGACAAGTTTGTGGTTTACAATTGATAAACATTATATGGTCAATGGAGAGAAGAGGCCAATGCGGGGCTCCCTTCCCACAACATCCGAACCAGCGAGTGATGACACTTATGTGATTCTAAAATACGGCACCCCGGGAACGACATGGTGTGGACCAGTTCACAGGCACTATGTAAACGGCACCTATCGCTATATGGGAGGAGCGAAACATTCTGCAGCCCCACATCCCTATCTTATGGCCCGAGAAGTGGCCAACACTAAAATTGTGGATAATCGTGTGGTCGGCGAAATAGAGAATATGTTTGCTTATAATTCCTCGGGTTTTGAAAAGACTTTAGCCGCGGTAACAGAGGTGGTAAATTTGTCCGCCACCAACAAGAAAAATGCAATTGATGCTTATAACAGCAAACCAGCCATATTCTCTCCAGCAAGTTATTCTATTAAGAAGCTCCCAAACTCGATAGCAACTGGAGAGGGTGAGAGATCAAGAGTTAACGTATTGTTTGCTATTGATAAACTTATGCTGATAAAAGAAACATCCGCCCTGGCCCCGCTGCTGGACAAACTCACAATGTTTAACCCAGGTGCCGCCCAATTTTTTGTTGACAGGGTAAACATCACCAACATGCAAGTCTTTCGGGTCAACAAGATGACCGGACAGGAGGCACTTCTTATAACCTCTGATAATGAAAATTATGCTAGCGACGCCGGCCAAGTTAATTCTTTAGGGGTCTCCATAAGCAAAGGACACATTCTGAAAAAAGCGGACAATTTCAAGAACAGAGGGGATGCCCCATATATGACATACTATGAGTTTAGAGACGGAGAACTCAATGTTCAGGGGTATGACGACTCTACCTATACTTATAGAATTGCGGTGAGATTTGAGGACCCCTTTGTAGCATATCTCACGGAAAAGCATACTACGTTGCGCACAATCATTGCCAATATGGACGAGCTTATTCAGCGTTCGAATTCAAAAATTCTGCTAGCAGGTCCCCAACCGGACTTATCAAATCCACCTCAATACGGAGCGCAAGGCGCTGCGCCTGTCGGCAACCAGTCTGTGCCGGCCTTTAATTCTCGCTTGAACAGGTATAATTCTCAATTCTTAGAAAAAGCGCTTACAAACGAGTCTTTCTTCACTTTTGCCATGGCCAACGGAATGCCCGCCGTCGCCCAGCAGGAGTTCTCGCTCGGAGGCCAAGGACTTACTCCGAACAGCATGCTCTATGCGTTTGTTATTTTAAATTTTCAGAACGAGAGCGAACCCGCATCCAGCTACAACATTGCGGGCGGCGCCGGCACTCTCTTAGGCTTGGCCGCTTTCTTAAGAAACTCCATGTCTTTGACCTCTACAACCCCTACGCTCTTAATTCGCGCTCAAACGGTGTTGGAGCTTTTGGAAGACCGAATGAGAAAGTTGCTGAGTATTTATAGCTCGGCACACCAGACGAAACGAAGCGGCAACTTTACTTATACTGATTATGAAAAGAGCAATGGAAACATCTATTGGAAAGCGGCCTTTGGTAATAATCCTGGCCTTGTACACTTTTCACACACGTTCAAAGAGGAACTTAACGTCGAAAAGATGAGAAATCACTTTGACTGGCTAGCCCATGCTGGTTCCGGCCCAGAGAATGCCACCCAGCTTGTAAAGATGGTCGAGGCACCAACATATCGGGAAGCTGTAGCCGAATATGCTAACGCAATGTATAAAGACCCCAGTATGACCCCCCTTGGCCAGATTGAGACGGAGGGTTCAGCCGCCTTCCTACCATTGGTTGGCGCCACGGGCGTGAACTTTTTTAACCTAAAAAATAGCCCCGCCGATCTTCCCGCCACGGCCTTTGAGAAAAAAGTATACCAAGCAATGCGCAAAAAGGTCTACACAAGAGCCGCGGCCAAAGGTCTTCCCACCTCCATTCCGGAGGTGCTAGGCTTCTTTGGGATAAGATTTCAGCTAAACACCGACGCTGATATTGCGAAGATCATCGCTGGCACGGAGGCCATCGCCACAATCGACAATTTGTTCTGGGTGGATCAGTCTTCAACCGGTGGAAATTATTACCAGAATGAATTTTACGATGACAATTTTGGAATTGCCTACACACCCGTCGTCACTGCCCCCGGGGGTCTTAAGACACAATTTGGTGATGACCCATCGGCGGTAACACAGGAGAATCCTTTTGGCTCTATTGCCGATTCTCGCTATTTGTGGCAAGGCGGTGGCATAGAAAAATACCCGCTTAAGACAGCCAAGAGCATTCTAACTTTGCTATTTTCCGATAATCTTAAAAATTACCGAGACTTGGACCTCTACAGCGTTCAAAAAAGCCCGTTCTTTCTCGGGGAAAAATACACTCAGGCCGGCCAGACAGGGTTTACACCATTAACTGCGAAAATACAGAATCGCGCCATTCAAAATCCCATGGCTTTAAATTTGTTGGCTCAGATTGCTAGTGCAGCCGAGGGTAACGGATTTTTCGACACATCACGACTTTCTCCCGACACGTTTGGAAGATTATTTGATAACCTGGGCCGTCTCCGGTTGGAGAACTATCCTCTATATGTTCTGTACCTCGGGCTCTTTGGCAAGGTGTTCTACTTTGACGGGTACGAAAATGCATCAGATACGAACGGCAAAACTCCAACTGCACAGATGTTTACGGCTCAGGTGACAGCCCAACGTTGGAAACCTTTAACTAGAGGGGTGATCGCCGCAATCGAACCCGGGGACCTTTTATATTGTAAAGTAGAACTTTGTCTAGACAATAAACTTATTGATAAGAGATTCGTCGAATTATTTGCTGATTTGGAAACTTATAATCAATTCTTTTATTTGCGCGGAGTACTCCCGGGCACACCCGGCTTGACTCTGGATACAACAGGGGCACCCACCGCTACTACCCCTGAGTCATCTGCCGCTGTGGGGACTTCCCTCCCACCGAACTTAAATAGTAGTAGCGGACTAATTATAGAGAGCTTATAAAATGGCATACGACACAGATTATTATACAAATGCTTACTTGGTCTTGGAAGGTTATCAGAAGGAAATGACTCCTGCCTCCGAGACAAAGGCCGCCATCAATTTTACCCCATTGGGTATCCCCACTATAATGCCGGCCACAGTAAAATTGGCGGGTCTTTTTGAGGAAGCGGCTGTAACACAACCAGAGGTTCCTCCCGGCGAAACCGACACCACCATAGAGACAGGAGGGTGCGAAGAGTCATCGGCCGCCCTAACCGCTGAAGGTGAAGCTGCCCTAGGCGTGCTCGCGACCGGCGGTGGAGTATCGTCCTTCCAGATCACAACCGGCGGTGGCGGCGGAACCGGTGGCGGAACCGGCGGATACTAAGGTAAACAATGTCTAAAGGAAAGATAAAAAAATATACTTTGATTGATAGTTTCGACAAGCTAGACCTCTCAGATTTTGTTGCTGTAGGGGGGCCGAAGGGTACGGGCTATGAACCTTTGGTTAAGTTTGCGTCTTCTGCGATCAAAAAGAGCGCACTGGATTATAAATTTCTTCCCCGTGCACGTGACTATAAATTTCTTCCCGATCTGTTTCGTTTTTTCGTTGGAAGGCGGTTTAAGCTTGTAAAACCTCTTGTCGGCTCTGAGTCTCAGTGGACTCTGAAGTCTCCCCCTTCGCAAAAAGTAGCAGGAGGGAAACCGCGCGGCGCGGACAGCGCGTATCCCAAAATCAACCTACTTGAAGCTAGAGAGATTGTCGATATCAATTTCGCCCATTTTTCTGCTAGTTTTCAATTTAAAGATTATTTCATGCCAGCAGATAACCCCGAGGGGGCCACCCACTACCCAGCATGGGGCAAAACGATACCGGGAATTCCCCCTGAAAATCCCGCAAAATCACTTACTCGCTGGGAGGAAACAACTCAAGCAGTGGGGGATTTTCTTAAAAAAGGTCAATCTGCTGCGCTGGGGCCTTGGTGGGCAACCACTACGACAGCACCGATGCCGTTTGCAGGCCCCGCCCTGCTAAAGGCCCTTCGCCCGGGACTCTCTATGCGCGCATATCGAGAGTATCAACCTCAAAGCGCAGACGACAAACCTACAGCCGCCGTCGACGTGATGCCCCTCTCCACTCTTAGCATCGAACCGTATAAACACGTTATCGGGGAGAACATCTGGGAATTTACCCAAGGTCTACAAAAGGCACTTTATTACACAGGCATGGATGGAGCCGCACCCACCACCCTGGCTCGCGAGCAAACATTATTTTTCCGAATGCTTTATCAGACAATGTTCCCGACGATTGCCGCTGTCAATAACTTACCGCACGTGCACCCATTTTACACATATTTTGTTGCTGATTTTGATGTAGCTACGGCACCTAGTGAAAAGCGCATGGAGGATGGATACATGCCGCCTCGAAACGTTAAAGTTACGCCCTATTATAATTTCTATAACGAACTCTTCGAACTAAGTCCGGAAAATGTGCGCACCGAATGGCAATTGCCCAATCCTTATGTGTATAACGCATATAAAAGCTCCCCCCAGAATACCACCGGCTACTTCCACCAGCTTATTGATCTGGGAAATGAAATCCCCATTTCCAAAGACAAGTTAACAGTGAAAGACTATGTTAAACTAACCCGTGAAAGCTCGGTCTTTTTTAAAGAAGGAAAGCCATGGGCTTATTCAGATATTCACCCATTCTCGCTCCTCGGCGCGCTCCCCTATAGAACGTCCGCCCGATTTAATACAATTGTGCTAACGGATAAATTACTTATGAATTCCACTAAGGCGCTCAAAAAAGCATTTCCGTACGGGGTCGAAATTGATCTAGGGACGCAGCTTTCATCCGGATTGTTGGATTTGATAAATCAGAGAAGCCCGACGGGAGGTCTAATCAACATGTTTATGACGCTCCTGGCAAACAATACCACACATTATAATACGTGGAACCTTTCGGCTCCAGGGCAAGACATTAGTTTTGCTCACCGATTTATAATGTGCAATGATTTTGTGACATTTCCGGTTGATGGATTTATTAACGAAGAAATAAACAGAACTTTGCGCAGAAATGTATCAATGATCGACACACAGATTTTCGACCTCTCCCAGTTACTTAACACGACCTCTCTTGAGAAGTTTGATGATTTTTATGGCCCTTATATCAATGATGAGAAAAATGTAAAGATTTCTAACTTGGTGAATATCCACAAGGAAAAACACGGCCATGCTGATTCGATGGAGGTTTTCCACGCGGCAATCAATACAATTAATGATGATCTCAACGAATACTTGTTCAACAAGGCGCCGACCATGCGCGAGATCTACGAAGGTAAAAAATGTCACACAGAAGTTATTGCCTATGAGATAGTCAAGTGTAAATATGTACCCGGTTCAGGGCCAAACCAGCGCGTGAAAAGAAGAGTGCAGAGTATTTTTATTCCTAATATGTTTGATAAGGATACTCCACTCAGCTATCTGGATACTCAAGTCTTCTACGACCAAAGCTATGTATACGAAGTTTATGCTCACACTCTTGTCGTCGGCGCTGCATATAGATATAATGGCGGATCAATACAACAGGCGCCACTAAATGCACAGGGTGATTCTGTTAACGGTTATGTCTTCCTGGAAGATGGTCTGTGGCAATACAAAGCCCCCCGTCTGGAGGCACCAATTGTTGATTCCTATGCGATAATTGTTCGCGCTCCATATTACAATAACGAAGAAATAAACTCCCCTGCTGATGAGCCCCTTCGAGAGACGCTGGTGGCGGATAAACCCCCTCTTCCTCCTGATATCGCTTTTCACCCTTACGAGGGGGTACCCGACCGACTATTGATGCTATTAAACCAAAACTATGGCGAGAGGCCCCTCATTCCGAATACACAAATATTTGCCGAAGACGCGGCCAAGATAGCAGCTATGAAGGAAGCGCAAAAGGGAGAGCCCAAACCGCAAGGCCATATATTATACAAAACGGATGACAACCGAGGCACATATGAAATTTACAGACTTAATCGAAAGCCGGAGAAGTGGTCTGACTTTCGAGATACAGCCAACGTTAAGAAAATTACATTGAACTCTTTAAAACAAAGCGGCATAGATGATATTATATCTCCAAACGTTACTTATTATTATTTTGCGAGATTTGTAGATGTCCATGGAAATATATCCAACCCAACGAATATTTTTTCGGTGAGGATTATAAAAGAAGAGGCGTCACCGCCATACATGGTTTTAGAACCTTTTCAGTTCAAAAAACCTGAAGCCATTACAAGTATTCCTTTCAAAAAATATATTAAAATTACACTGAGTGATAACTTGAGAAGGGCAGTTGGAGAAAACGCAGAGTCTGCAGACGTTGCCTATCAACTAAAATCGGGCGTTGGATTTAAGAAATATAAATTTAGGGTAATTTCTCAAAAGACAGGAAAGAAAATAGACATCAACGTAGATATGAACCCTCAGATCGTTGACAAGTTCACAGCCTCAACGATGGCAGCAGTCGGCGGAGACCTCACAGGAGCGCCCGTTACCGATCCTGCAAACCCAACCGGCTCAGAGGTCTATAAAGAGGCCGAAGGACTACTTAATAATGCCAATATCATTAATAGTTCTGATACGTTGTGTGGGGACTAAAATAGCGCGGAATGCACAGATAATAGATCAATATACTATAAAAGAGACTAATTAATAAAAAGGAGCAAAATTATGGGGTTTTTAGATAATTCTGGTGACATCATTCTAGATGCAGTGCTAACGGACGCGGGAAGAAAGAGACTTGCCCGGGGAGACGGCACTTTTAAGGTAACAAAATATGCATTCGGAGACGACGAGATCGATTACGGGAAGTACGATTCGACTAATGCGAGCGGTTCCGCTTACTATGACTTAGAGATTTTGCAAACGCCAATCCTGGAAGCGTTCACCAACAACCGCTCTTCTCTCAAGAGTCGATTAATCAGCCTTACGAATAACAACCTGCTCTTTTTACCAGAATTAAAATTGAATCAAGTCCAAGACATAGCCAAGCTCCCGACAAACAAGGCCCTAGGCTCTGGATCTTTTTATATCACAGTTGACACAACAGCAGTCCAACAGTTGACCGATGTGGGCAGCGGCGCGCGCGCTTTGGACGGGACAGTAGCCCTGAACACGAGCCCTAACGCAATTATCCGTGTGGATCAGGGGCTCAACACCACAAAGATCTCCGCAGATGCCAACTTGAGCCCGGAACTTACAGAACAACAATATATGATCGAGATGGATAACCGCCTAGGTCAACTAGTGGACATTGGCTTTGCAGAAGGCAGCACTTCGACGGGTCTCGCCGCACCGGCTTTTGTCGACGACGATCAGATTGCAACGTATTATCTCACTCAAAATGTGGGCGGTTATATTCAAACCTCGGCACCCGGGGCGCTAGTAGCAAATGGCACCGACCCGGGCGCTCAGAACGCCCCCAATTGGGAATCAATTGACGGACCCCGCGGTACTAAGCTCGGGTTTTCAATATTTGCGAAAGATGCATTGCGTCAAAGCGACTATCTCTTCAACACCATTGGAGAAACTAAAAGCGATCCATTTGGCGACGGCAACAATTATTTAATTATTAGCTCAACAATACGAGTATACGGCGTTACCACCGGCTACAGAATAGATATTCCGGTGATATATGTAAAGAGTACAACATAGGAGAATATAATGGCTAACTCATTCAAGACCTTCTTACCAGAAGACATCGCGAACACTCGAACGTTACTACACGAGGCGATTCCGATTACCGGTACAATCGTTTCCGGTACCTATACAGATAACAATATCAAGGAATACGCACATGGGATGTTCCAATCGGTCTATGATTACCCGTATTTAAGTTCATCTGCTAACCACATCTTCGATATTACTTGGGGATATGCCACGGGATCTGGTTTAAACGATCCCGCGTACACTCAAAATACTAAAAAGATAAACATTTATCAGCAAATGTGTCTTGTGCTCAACAATACCGACATTAGCGGAAACATTAAGGACTTTGACAAAAACGGCGCCGAGGATACAGATACTACAGATGATATGCGCGAAGTTGTCTTTGTTTCCTTTGCGCGGTTGCTAAACAAGGATGAGATTAAAAAGGAGTCGTTTGAGATAAAGCTGTACTCCACAAGCAGCGACGCTGGTACCAGCCGCCTGGCGATGAAGACAATTTCGGATTATAATGCGGCAACCAACTACAAAACCAACAGCCCCGCCGGCGAGTACGGCCTTCTTTACACTTCATCGGCAGACATTACCGATAACAGTCCCGTAGGCCATATTTATTACCAGGCAGGAATCATGGTACTTACCGCCTCCTTCTTTACAGGAGAATTCGGCGCAGGTGATAACACAGGGACAGGAACGGATACGCCCGGCCCAGGTTCCGACGCCGGCTGGATGACATCATCGATGAACCAGATGTTGAAAAGTGGCACCATTAACCAACTTTCCGACGGTTTGAGATGTGTTTTTGATAACGTGTCTTTCAATAACACGACCGAACTTAACTCCACCATCTATTTCGCACGTGCACATAACACAGAGTTTAACTATTCTGCGAATACGACATATTTGTCAGCTTCAGAAATCGTTGTGAAGGGTAACAATCCCGCTGCAGATCCAGTGGCGTACATCACATCTGTAGGATTATACTCTCCAGACAATGAACTTCTGGCTGTTGCAAAATTGTCCGAACCCCTCAAGAAGACTCCTTCAAATGAGATCACTCTGCGGGTACGACTCGATTACTAGACTAGTAATTGCAATCACTTAGAGAGAAATAGATGCCTTATTATAAGTTTAAAAAGAACGAGATTCTCCACAACACAATGGAGACACATCCCGAAGTTCAGTTTGATATAAACGAGAATAAGGTTTATCTTAATAATAAAAATGCCGAGTCCGGAGCCTTTGTTTCTAACGTCGGGTGTATGGACGTAGGAAATCTAAGCTTATACGAAATCAACGTAGATCGCCCGAGTAACTCTTTGGTATACCCATTTGTGACCAAAGAAGGCAGCTTTGAAGCGGTGGGCAGTGTCTCCCAGAAAGATTACTTTAGTACCTTTGCGTATGGTGACATAGTATCGGGAACCTATCCTCTAACTGCCTCACTGGGTCGAGAGCATTTTGCGGTCGATCATGGTACTTTATTTCCTACTGGCTCCCATGTGCTGGCCTTAAAAGAGACTCTTAACTATTACCAGCCAATGTCCAACCATTACGCTTTTTCATCTTCGCTATGGAATAAAGCAACACAAGAACTTTCACTGCTTTATATACCATCGGTCTTTTACGGGAGCAAGATCTATCCCGGCAGCACGAGCCTTAAGTTCTATATTTCGGGTAGTCTCGTAGCGGAAGCACAAGATCTTTATCGGAACGGTGAACTGATCCAGGTTTCAGGAAACACCTATGCCCAGGCTAATGGCGCCGATGCCGTTGCTGGGGTGATTCTATATAAAGAAGGGGTTGTTGTCTTGACGGGAAGCTGGGGCCTTTCTGAGGCATCCTATGACCGCGGAGCCGACACTGGAGAGTTTCGCTGGATTGATTTCGCCGCAGGTGCTAATGATAACATTGGGGGAGTCACACCATCGGCAAGCTTTAGGGTTAACTTCGAAGGGCAGAACAACATTGAAACTGTAACCATGTTTGCTACAGCACCTAAATCAGGTTTAAATTTTTCTGCTAATCAAACACTCTTGGATCACGCATCGTACCTATCAGGCACTGTTACAACTGGATCAAATCATTATAAAGAATCAGAAGAGATAGAAATATTCAACACCGTGAGTAGCTCGTTTTACAGGTTCGAAGCGGACTTTAAGCATCAAACGTTTATAAACAAGATAGGAATCTACGATAAAAATAAAAATCTCATCGCAGTGGCCAATCTAGCTACCCCCATCAAAAAAACTGCTTTACGAGATTTCACATTTAAGTTAAAATTAGATATATAGGAAATACATTATGATATTGGGTTTGGACATAAGCACAAGCATTACAGGCTTTTGTGTAATCGATGGGGAGAGTGAGATCATAACTTGCGATGCGTGGGATATGAGAAACAAAAAGAAATTTAAGACTGAGTACGATAAGGCCGCCTTTATCAAGGAGGAACTTACGCGCTTAAAAGTACAGTATCCCATTGAGAAGATCTATATCGAAAAGCCACTAGCCTTCTTTAAGGCCGGCGGCTCGACAGCTAATACAATGGCCACACTCCAAAGATTTAATGGCGTCGTGTCGTGGCTAGCTTATGAAATATTTAGCAAGGAACCTATTCATATCACGGCATCCCAATCCCGCAAACAGTTAGGAATTAAGGTACCGAGAGGACAAAATACCAAAAAACAGGTTATAGCATGGCTGCTGGAACACGTACCCAAATTTGCCGTAGAATATACCACCCATGGTAACCCTAAGCCCAAATATTTTGATATCGCGGATGCGACTGTGATCGCCAAAGCCGGCCTTAAATTACTCCAATCCAAAAAAAAAGCTTGACAGCAGGAAAAAGATAGTGTAAAGTATTAAACAATATGTTTAAAACGAGTGCACCTTCTGTATGAAAGAAAAGCTTAAAATACTCAAAGAAGTTCTGGGCGTCTATTACAAATCTCGCGATGAGTATTTGTTTGCGTGCCCTTATTGCAAACACTACAAGAAAAAGCTTTCCATTAATCTATCCCTCGGCGTCTATAAATGCTGGGTTTGCGACAGTAAAGGGAAAAACTTACAACGTCTTGTCCGTCGTTTTGGTTCCTCCTATTTGCTAAAAGAATGGCGGCGCCTGACCAATCAGATCGACATGTCCGAAATGGGATCTCTTTTCGACAAGGAAGAAAAAGTCGAAGAAAAACAAAGACTTGACCTACCAGAAGAGTTCGTATTTTTGGGTGCCCCATCCCATCGTTTAAATCGCAGTGCCATTCGACCATTGGGGTATTTGGCCGGCCGCGGCATCACTATGGAGTTGATTCGTTATTACAAGTTGGGGTTTTGTCCAACCGGTGAATATCGCAATCGCATTATAATTCCCTCTTTTGATGAGGAGGGGTATTGCAATTATTTTGTAGGTCGGACCTACACGGGGGACAGCTATAAATATAAAAACCCGCGCGTGTCTAAGAACGTGGTTTTTAATGACCTGTTGATTAACTGGGACCAGCCTATCATCTTGGTGGAGGGACCGTTTGACGCCATCAAGGCCCGCAACTCAATATGTATTCTGGGTTCGACACTCAGTATTAAATCAAAATTATTTTCTAAACTGGTGGAGAAGCAACCGGCCGTCTACGTGGCTTTCGATGACGACGCATTACAAAAGTCTTTACGAGTGATTAAAAGTATGTTAGAATATGGACTAGAGGTTTACCAAATGGATACTTCTAAAGTGGAAGATATAGGCTCTCTTAGTCCAAATGAAGTAGAAGAATTAAGGGAAACAGCGGTACCGATGAATTTTGAAAATTTCATCTTCTCGTCGTGCCGATAATGGAGAAAATATGAAGTTTGCGCACATTGCAGATACACACATTAAAAATCTAAAAT
>CEUX01029314.1_pt1 | contig 16627 bp, 13 predicted proteins | sample 531361 | NCBI WGS metagenome assembly CEUX01 (sample SAMEA2622736, study PRJEB7988) | marine metagenome | isolation source: saline water (ENVO:00002010), including
GCGCAGCGCCAAAAGCCTTTAACATCGGGAATATATGTCACGTGAAATGGAAGGCTAAACCGACCTACATCGGCCGTATATCCAATCGCAGTGACAAGATGAACGTAATTGTCATCTTGACCCGGGTCAAATGGTGCCACGTTTGCTCCAACGGCAAGTTGGAGTTGTTCGGCAAACTCAAACCCAATCAGCAAACTAGCCGAAGGTGCAAAAACACTTTGGTCTAGACCTGACACAGAGAAGTTCTCCACAAACAGGATATCGAGCCATTCCCCCCCTCGTAGGGTTTGCTGCAATTCAAATCCCAGAATAAACATATGAGGTCGACTCAATTTCTCAGTCTGGTCTCCCTTGTGCAGATAAGAATAACCGAAACGAACACCGCTTCGCGTCTTCCAATCGCTTTCATAGGCATATGCCGGGAACGCAAAGCACATGGCTAAAATACACAATAAAATATTTTTTAACATTATTTTTCCTTTTTTGTATTGAAATTGAGGCACCTGTAAACCCGTGCCTCCCTGCGGTAATAATTTACTTTATCCCAGAAGTTCGCTGAACGCCTTGTCGACGTCGCTTCCCTCTGTAGACGAAGTAGTGGTGGGACCCTCGGAAGGGCTCTCATCGGAGTTCAAGAAAGCATCGAGGATGCCTTGAACCTCATCGGTGGTCTTTTTAGAAGCCTCGAACAATTTGTCAAAGTCCGGAACATTATCGAGCCATTCTCGTGCCTTGTCCGAATCTTTATGAAGTGGCGAGTTCTTACGTCGCGGGGTAATCTTGGTTTCCGGAAAAGTGGCTCCTGCCGGCTTTCCATAGTGGACTACCAAGTCGGTACCATCTTCGGCATCGGTGATATCCCCATACTCTGGATTAAGCACAAGTCCCAGCAAAGTTTCATAAGCTCGTTTGCCGAAGCCCCATACTTTAACCCCCTCTTCTTCCTCTCCACGCACAATGACGGGGGCGAAGAATCGTTGTCGCGCCGAGAGCTTTTTAGCCATGCGCTTGCTTTCTTCAGTGCCTTCTTTCCATAGCTGTCGGACAAAATTATCCAGGGGGCATTCCTCGCCAAAGTTTTTCTTGGGACTCAGAAAGCCCGGGGTGTCACCCACATTATAGTGGAACCAGTAATCACGGAAAGGATCGCCGTCAGATGGGGGAACAATTCGAAGTGTCTGTTCTCCATCCTTTGGGCGCCAAAACTTATTTGACGTCGAGTTTCCGTTGTTTTTAAGTGAACTCATGCGCTCGCGCATTTTTTCCATATCAATTGCCATAATCTTCTTTTCTCCTTAAGTTATAGTCATCCTAATAAATCTCTCAGGATGCTGGGTTTTTTTGAATCAATGTACTGTATCCTTCGCAGTAAACATATGGTTGATCGTACTGCGTAGAATAGATCGCATATCCGACCTTCATTCTATCATGCTCAACCGCATCTTTAACCTGTTTCTGGATAACAGCCATTAAATTTTCATCCTCTTCCAGCATTGTCTGAGGCACTGCGTAATAATACCTTTTTTCCCGAGGAAAGTCAAGAGAAAAAAACATTTTTTCTTCATTTTCTCCTTCGGTGGTCCATGGGTAATGGCCCAAAGTAGTGATACGTGCCGTATTTATCCGATTGGATAAAGTAGTAAATACGGGACGAGAATGATCGAATACGTTTATCATATGATAAGTTGAAGCAATGAGAGTGTTGAGGGTACTCCAGTATTTTAAAATGGGTACCGGCCCTACAATCCCTGAAAGGGTCTCGTTGTTAACTAAAATAATCCGCTCAAAGACGGCGGAGCGAGCATACTCCTGAAAAACGTTAAATAATAGGTTGTTGTGTAATCGCTGATGTTCTGTCAAATTAGTCTTGTCGGGCACCACATACATCAGCGTGATTTTGCTTTTCTTCTTTACGTGTTCCAAGATGCGTAACGATAGCGCTGACACGTTTCCGCAACTAGTGATGAAGAGTGTTTCGTCCTCGATGTCCTTGAAGAAGGTTTTAAATCGAAGAGATCCTGCTTTCTCGTATGCTTCCGGTGTTGGGCGTCGTTTAAGAGTCAGGGTGTTTTTAAGTTTGCGATCCTTGGGGACATCATCCGCGTCTATCTTTAATACGGTGTATTGAGGATACTGCGCAAGCTCCTCTGCTATCTTACACCCTGCCTCTCCTAATCCTATTACTGTTTGCATATAACTCCTTAGTGTACCAAAAGATGCTTCATAGCACCCCAGGTTTTACCCGCAAAGCAATTAATTTTAAACTTGCCATATCGGGTGTTGCTAAATATATTCTTCATTTCATTAATATACTGCTGATCTTCTTCCGCGAAGTCAATCATAATCGAGTCGTGATTGCAGAACTTGATGAAAGATTTCTTATCGCGCAAAAATTCCCACACATCATACATTTGTTCAAACAAGAGGTCGGCCGCTGTTGACTGAATCACATAATTTGTCGCATGAAACTCGTCGCAGGGAATTGTGCGGCTGAAATCTGTGGTTATCTCGTTTCCGGTAAAGTACAACTCTTTAATTTTATCTCTATTATAAAGAGCGTTGATATTCCCTTCTGTGTTGTTGGGGTTATATAACCATGCGAAGATCTTTTTCTTAGCTTCTTCGCGAGTTGTTCCCTCTGAAAATATATTTTTTATGTTCCACTCATGAAGATCTTCTGCGGGTTGAGCCTCGCCGAGGAGGGCCAAAACCGTGCGGAGTTCGGCCGCATTAAAGTCCAATTCAAAAAGCCAGTCATTCGCAGGCTTTACCACGTTTCGATATTCTCTGGCCAACGTCAGGGCCGGAAAAGTATGGCTTTTGGTGGCGAGACGACCCGTGATGGTTTTGAAGGGGTCGTAAACAACATTGCGCTGACAAGAGGAAAGAGTTTTAAACATGTTCCTATCTCTTATAGCAGCTTTGTTCATCTTTGTTAAATCTAAATCTAAGGGTCGATACTTGATATCCGAAATAACCTTAACAATTTTCAATAGTTGGTGGTAATTGTCTGGGCGTTTAAATTGTTGAAACACGTGGCGCGAGATCTCATTTTTAATGTTAGCATACTCTCGCAAGAAATTCTCCGGCACCAGTTCGTAAAAGCACACGTCATTCAAATTGACGCCGGCTATATTACACGAGCGAATAAAGGCTTTCAGTCGCTCTTCAACCTCGTTAAGGTGCGCTTCGAGGTAAGATGGGCAAGATGCGGCCAAGGACGATCCTTGAGACCATAATTGTGCGTATTCTATATCATTATCACATAGATAATTGGCGTAGCTCCAGGTGGACGACAAATCTAGAGCCTCTTGGTTGTTGAAAAACTGCCCATCTTGATATATTAATACGCATTGATCTTTGTCGTCGAAAGTCTGAAATATCATGATTTGTGCTGCACCTCGCTATACACTTTATCATCTACTTTTATAAAAGTCAAGGAAATATTTATCTTTGTGAGTTGGGGAGAATCCCATTGTAAAACCGCGTCAGGCTAAGTGCTGCGGTTGCGAACTGTTGGGCCTTCACCGCTTTAGTAAAACGGCGCTTAAAAGCCCTATAAGTCGCTATATCAAGATTTTTTTTCTCTGCACGCTTAACAGAGTCCCAAAGTGAAAAAATCTGAGAGGCTCCATATTCTGCAAAAAAGCGGTCTATCGAATATTCTTCGATAAAAATCATTCGCGAAATGGCTTTGACAACTTCCGTGGTTTGCATATGTTTAAAACGGGTACTAGTTTTTATGCAATAGCTTTGGCTTACACCGTATTGGCGGCGCTCTTGATATCTTTCATAGGCCAGGACTAACAGGGTGATCAGAGAGACTAGTTCATATTCAACGGCAGCGGTGTAAAACCTCGCAAAGGCGGATTCGAAGTTTGGAATGTTGTGTTGCAACATATATTTGGCCATTGGGCTTGACTTCAAATCGGCGACTACTCGCCATGGGGCATTTAAATCAACGCGGAAGCCAAAATTCGCTGCGGCTTGAACATACTTGCCAAACTCAGGATCTTCAAAATATCGGTTTTTATAAAAATCATTGTTAGCATTGATGTTCCCAAAACTCATAACAAGACCAGTGGAGAAGGCGCTCGCTCGATGGGACGAATAATAACTCGCGAATGTAAAAGGGGTATCACCGCGTTCAAGAAAGGCTGCAAACTCCTGGACATACTCAGGAAAACTCGTAATAATTTTCTTTGTGCGTGCCCCAAGGATTTTATTAAAGGCGGCAAGTATTCGCAGAGCATGGTCAATATATTTGCGGTAAGGGCTCTCGTATCCCTGGACAATTTCAAACCCTCCGAAAATCTCGTTCAGCGCGGTTCGGCCATGGGCGATGGCTCGATTAAGATGTGCTTGCAGGTCCATAATTCCATCATATACCCAAGGAAGCGCGGATGCCTTGTTGGCCCCTAGGGCATAATTCATAAATTTCTCTTGGGGGAGGATCAAGAAACCCTCCGGGCTCATTTTTCCATATAAAGTGGAGTTCCTCCACATATCGATATAATTGGGTGCGCCGGGTGCGATCTCGTTAAAGATCTTGGAAGCTTGGGTTTGGTAATAAACGCGGCTAGTCCACAATAGGCTAGTGGGTTGATCGCTAGAAGCAATAAATGGTGGGTCGTATTCAGGCATTCTTATTAATTAGCTTCTTTGGCATTTATTTAAGCAATTTCTCTAATTACCGAAGAGTCCCGTGAGGGTGCTCCGGCCACTCCAGCCGCCGACGCTGAGTAAATTCAAAGCTACGTCCGCGAGTGTACCAACGCTGCCCTTTAGCTGCTCTTTTGTCTCTATAGCCTTTTTCTCTTCAGTCAGCTTCGCCGTAAGTCTTCGCTTGGTCTCCTCGAAATCCGCACCAACACCTGCGTCTTTAAGAGCGTCCATACCCGCGCGGAGCCTCTCTATGGCAGCTTCGTCCTCGGCTAGAAGTTGTGTCTCTTCCCATTTTTTGGATTGGCGCTTCAGGCGCTCCAATTCTTCTTCTGTGGCGGCGCGACCCATGTCGGTAAAATTCAGATCAGTGGGATCACTCTCGTCGGCGGGTTGGCCCTTCGCGGTGGAAGGATCGGCTGCTGAAGCTTCGCTGTTGATCCGATCTTTGTCTTTTTCGGACATTTGAATTATACCGTTGATAGTGGTGGTGAAGGAGTCGGGCGATAATTTATGAACTATCTTATGTATCCCATAGTAACCGGTGGCCATAAAGTTCTTTTGAGCGCTTGCTCCGACGAACTGCCGCGCATCAATAAAAACCAACTGCCCCAGTTGGAAGTTAGGGTAGCCCAGCGTATCGACTTGCGCCTCAAAGACCGTGGGCGCCCACCGCCCGTGTTCAGGGCCGGCGGTGCCCTCTTTAGAATCGGCATTACTAGGAGATTGTTTATAATAAACCGCTGCCTTAAGGCTGGGATCGGCAATATCTCTTAGCTGAATTTTCTGGGCGATTCCCTTATCCGGCCCTCCTAGATAGAAGTGCGGAATCTTTAGGCGTAGGTTGTTGCGATAGCTTCCAAAGTTTTTCCCCTTCATATCATTGACAAATTGCTTGCTATCATAAATAAAGAAAACATCACGACCTTCGTGTTCACCGGTAGCGTAGTCTAGCTTGGGTGTCAGCGGTGATTCGCCCGTTCCCGATTCGCGGATGCAATTATAAAATGCCGTATCAATCAATTTTTTAATAAGATCTTTAATTAAGGCTCCAAAGGAGTAAAAAACCCTGTCCTTTCCGACGATCTCTCGCGTAATGAAATAGTTTAGCTTTCGCAGAGAAATAGGAAGATAGTACAACGGCAAGTTATGCACTTTTTGGCCAGCAAAGGGGGTTTCATATGAAAGATATCCCAACAAAATCTCAATGTCAACCCCGGCTGTTTCTTTCATAAGTTCAAACATCGTCCCCGTAAGGCTACCTAGAGTGGCGGGGGTTTCTAAAATAGTTTGCAGAAAGTCCCCTAAAAATACAAACGGAAAGGTAGTCGTCTTTGTAAGAGCAGTCGCAATGGCCATTTGGGCTCCCTGGATATCTTTATTTTGAAGCATGTTCTGAAAGACTGGATCTGCGCCGATTTTGCGCGGTGCCGTTAAAAACCCCTGCGCCTGTATTCTCCCAAAGACCTCCTGGAGACCTGGTTTATATGCGCGGGTTGACGCTATGCTTAATCGCGTCTCGCCATCAATTGCACCATAATAGACCTTTTGCTTTTGTGAAAGGGTCGAAGCCAAATTGAAAAGGCTGGTGAATCGCAAGAGACCGACCTTCTTGTTGAACTGAGCTTGGGCAAACTGGTGGATGTTCTTGGCCGCAAGATTGTCTTGAATTTCCTTGTTTTGCACCTTGTTGTGATCACTTCGTTCTCGAATCGCTCTTCTCATTTGAAGCGCGTCCCTTGCAAGCACCTCAACCTTTGTGGCGCCGAATTGGGAGCGGTCATAGGCCACAGCGCGTTTGTACGCCTCCTTTAGTATGTCTTGCGCCTTGGAATTAATCATATCAAGATCATTCTGGGTAAACGGCGTCTTTTCACCGCTGGTTAGTGCGGCTCCGTGGGCGGGGTCGAGGTTAATATTCTTCTTCGTTAGCATGTCCATCGTCACCTGCGACGTGTCAAGATTTAGATCTCCCTCTGCCCCCTGAAGGTCGACTGCGCCTTTGGCATATTTGTCCAGGTTCTCCTTATAATTTCCCAGGGCATCTAGCTCGAAACGGTTAACGGCTTCGTTGGCCACTTTTATCGCAAATTCGTCCAGCATGTTGTGCCGCAATGAATTTTTATTATCGCGTATCAGTTTTGATTTATTGGCACTTATAATCTGGACTGCGCCGGCCCGAAGGGATTCTTCAGCGGCTTTCTGCGCCGATAAGACATTGGCCGCTGGAGTGTCGCCAAAGATCGTGTGAAGATGGCCTCGATGTTGAGTTTTAAGGATAATGCTTCCGTCCTCGGCGAAGTCGAAAGTGTACTTAACCAATTCTCCGCGAACGTGGGTACGCATTGACGATAGAGCAAGACCTCCATGGCTAGCGGCTGTTTTGGCGTTGGAATCCCACCCAAATTCAAAATTAATGTATCGACGCAAGTTGCTATCGGATCCCCTGGTGCCGATCTTTAGCAACTCTTCGTAATTGCCTTGCGCAGCCGTACGGAAATCCTGAAAGACAAAGCTGGAGTCTATCAAGACAATCTTCTCGGTGGCCGAGTCTATACCCTCGTGGGTGATCGTAATGTCTTTAATGCCGCCGCCAAATCGGCGTCCTGACGACTGAAGGATATTTTCCTTAAGCATCACCTTGTTGGGGAAGTCCAAGGGAATACGACGCACACGATTGCCTGATTTATCATAATAATCAACGCTTAGGTATATTAAAGGACTTAATTGGGCGACCTGTTGGGGGGTAATTTCTAGAAACCGAGTGGATTTTCTATGTAAGGTGATTCGTCGAATAACGTCATAGTTGTTTTTATAGGTGCTTCCCAATTGCGAGATGCTCTTCACGGCGCCGGTTTTGGCGTCCCCACTGGCTATCTTGGGCGTTTGGACTACGCCGCCAAATCGATCCCCACTGCCGCCCGTGAGGCTCGCCAAATGTTGGGCGATGGCGCTTTGGTTGGCGGCGCTGGTCATAGGGGGCGGTGCCGAGAGTGTCTCGGGCGTCCCCCCTCTAGCGGCATAATCATAGATCTTTTTGGCCATCTCCAACAAAACACACTGGTCATTGGAGGCGAACTCGGCGGAGCTTAATATTCCCAGCCGCTTCGCTTCTCCTTCTGTGAGCCCTCCAATACCGTTGGCCTTAAGGCCGGCGCTGTCTCGTCTGCCGCTCCGATATTTCCGTCGTGCGTCGGCAGTGCTCTCCAAATCAATTAACCCATGGCTGGACATTCTAAGGTAGCCAGTGGCGGCGCCTGTGATCAAATCCGTGCCGGCGCCCAATGCGTCGCCGGCCCATTGCATTTCGAAGAGCTTGCCTTCGGTCTTTTTTACTAGGAACTTGTTGACGTCAAATTCCTGATTGTTTTCATCTTCGGCCATTAATTTTTCCTAAGCTGTTAAAGTATTTCTAAATATTCGAGTACTTGTTCAATGGGAGTGGGAATTTCAACCACATCGCCGGGAATGAAATCGGACTCAAGAGGTTTTTGGTTATACCAAGCAATCACCCACCAGTACTCGGCGTCTCCATAAAATTCGTGGGCCAATTTGAAGTACTTTTCCCCCATTGTCCACATTTTTGTTTCTATAGTCAGATCCGCTGCCTGCTCTACCGAGATATGGGCCAGATCAGCAACCGTAAATTGTCTTGTTGCATGTAAACCTCTGTTGCGAAAAATCTTCGAATATAGGTAATCCTGTGCGTTGTTTTTAATAACTCGTCGTTTATCGTATCGTGATATTCCCATCTATTGTCCCTTTTTCCCCTTTGGTATGTGCGGCTCGAAGGCAGCTTCCGTGACACGGTTTAAGGTGGCGCCCAGCGAAGAAAACGTGTCGGCGACCGTGGTCACGGCTGACAAGACTTGGTTTTGTTTTACTACTTTGGAGCGGCGTGACTTTCTTCGTTTTTTCGGTTTAGCGCCCGGAGCTTTTGCCCCGGCCTGGGAAGTGGCTTGTCCCGGGGTGAGAGAGCCGGCGGTTGGCGACTGGATGCGCGTGGTTCCGTCAATATTGTAGGGATATGCAGTGCCTGCGGCGAATTTTGCGGCTCCGGTATCGTCTTTCTGCCCATAGAACCCTACTTTAGCCGAGTGTAACACCACCATTTGAAAGCTTATGTTGACGTCCGAAAACAAAAGCTTTGTGCAGGCGGCGTCATAATATTGAACGGTGCTTTTATCCTGAAAACCGGGGTTGACGCTGATCCCTGACAAGAGGTATCCTTGGAGGGCCTGTGTTCCTTGAGCGGCAACATTCATGATCTCTAGCTTAAAGTAAGGAGGACTTTTGAGCGTTGCCACTGACCCGCGAGGTCGAAAAGCCGGATATTGGTATTGAACTAGTTGTTGAATGAGGCCCATGTTTATTCTTGCCTCGGCAATATCAGCCGCAATGACTCGAAATCCCAACGTTAAGGTGCGCTGTGTGCCCGCATAAAAGCCTATAGGGTCCATACGCCCATAAACGGTCTCATTGCGCCATCCAGGTGTCCATTTGTCTTCAAATTGGGTGATAATGGTGGGGAAAAGAAGAGGTTGTGCCGCTGCAACATGCAGCGGCGTTATCTTGATAACTTGTGGACTGTCCTTGACTGCGATTGGCATTTAATTTCCCCTCTAGATATTAAGTATAACTGAGATTTAAATTTTCGTTCATATACTCTTTCATGACTCTCTCAATTCGCTCAGTTTTCTTGGCGCCGTTCTCGTCCACGAAGGTAAAGTTCATAACGACACGTTGTGGTTGACCACCGCCTTCACCCCCTGTTGTGGCTACGCTGTCGCCTGCGCCCAAAGCCACCGTTTGTGGGCCACCCATGCCCACCATATAGTTTTGACCGCCGATATTTGCGATCTCGGGAGATCCTGCTTCGCCAACAGTCGCGACCGTGGGCTTGCTGATCATATTTTGACCGGACGCAAACCCGCTGGTGCTATAACTGTGTTCCCCTTCGCTTCCGAGCCATCCGCTGGAGTCTGCCATTTTATATCCCGCATATCCTGCGCCTGCTACTACTGCGGCGCCTGCTAAGTAGCTTAGGGCGCCGGCGCTGCCCATTGTGCCCAAACCTAGACCGCTTCTAAGGAAGCCGCCCTTTCCTCCCGCCTGGGCCGCATTGAGGGCCATTTGACTTTTGGTCTCGGCCATATCCTCTGCTATTCCCTTTTTGGTCTCTATGGAGTCAGCGAGGCGATCGGCTTTCTTCGCAGCGCGCAGCGACAGAAGTTTTCCAATATATGCCATAATATGGCCCGATACGGCGCCGAGGGATTGTGCTGCGGCGAGGCCAAAAGCCACCCAACCATTTGTCATTTGAGCTAGGCTCTTTGACACCGATTCCATTGTTTCCGCCGCGAAGGCCATTTTGGACGCCTGCTCTTCTTGAAGTTTGTCTTGGGCCTCTGTCGCTGTAAGGGTGCCGTTGGTGGCTTTGGCTAGCTTTTTCTGGGAGTTGGTCAGACTCTCGATGGTGCCGTCAGATTCGTTGACAGCCTGTGAGAGTTCCTCAAAGGGTACTGACATAAACTTGGCGAGATCCTGAATCCCGACTCCTGAAGCTTCGGCCATGGCGCGCTTCTGCGCAAAATTCATTGTGTCAAACGATTGACCTGATTCGTCCAGCCTTTGTCGTAATAACAATAGGGCCTCTGCTGGTCCTCCGGTCATCATTTCGTCCATTAGCTCCATACCGTCGATTGTTGTTCCAAAAGCTGCGTTAAGCTTGGAGGCTGCGTTAAGAGCGCCCTCGAAGGTGCTAAAGGTTTCCATCGAGCTTACTAAGTTGCCCATCGATGCGCCTGTTTTCTCTTCAATAGCTTGTAATCGTGCAAATTCCTGGGTGGCGCTTGGAAGACCGTATTTGGCCAGTTGGCCTGACATATCCGCAAAATCCTTCAATGTTTTATTTACATCTCTGCCTTGAACTTGCGCCATCATTGCCAAGTCGGCTGTAAGTTTTGCCGTTTCCTTGCCGGTTTTACCAAAGGTTGTGCCTAGCTCTTGCATTACCGCTACACTGGTCGACCCTTCTACATTAAACGTTTGTTTGAGGTCAGCCGCAACGAGTGTCAATTCCTGTCGCGTGCTTTTAGATGCTTTTCGAAATGCAGTTGAATTCTGAAATAGGGTGCGATTCAGCTTATGGTAGGATTCCTCCAGATGGACGGTGCCTTCCACAGCTTCTGTGAAGAGTCTTTTTTGTTGGATTCGGGCCTCGTTTGTGATGATGCCCACGTCACGGGCAGAATGCTTCGTGAAGATTTCGAATTCTCGGGCGCGCTCAATCGCCCCCATCATTCCGTATTTTTTGGCCGTTTGGTTTAGTTTGTCGTTAAGCTTTACTACGCCCTCTTCGGCCTTCATAAAAGCTCGACCAATCTGGCTGGCGGCTCCCGCTGACTCTCCCATTTTTGCCAACACTTTGCCCATTTGGGCGCCCATGTTCTTGATGACCTTTCCATCTTTGGTTAGCGTCTTGCCGAGCATTCTGGCGCGGTCGTCGACCCCAAGCATTGTCTCTGCGAAGCGGTTGCCTGCTTTCTCCGCATCAGTTACGGCTTCCACCAGGTGGCGCGTTTGTTTTACAGTCTCTTCCGTCGCTTTAACGTTCTCTTTGGCTTGTTCAACAAGCTTTTTGGCTCTCTCTAGATCCGATTCTTGCATATTGCCCATGATGTCCATGGTCGATGCCTGTGCTTTACCTTCTCTGGTCAGTTTTTCTTCTTCCGCAAGCTTTTTTTGCGCCAACTCTAGCTCTTCTTTTTGGATCTCCAGGCGTGCTTGCGCCTCAACCGCAGCTTTCTGCTCGGCGTCCATCATATCGGCGAGGAGGCCCATACGCTCTTTAATAAGAGCGTTTATCTGCTTTTGGAGGGCTGCGTCTTTTTCGTTTGCCATGGAGGGTTAACCTACTTGAGTGGCCATTTAATGCCGGTTGCTTTTTCGAAATCGTAAATGGCCTTTTCAAGCTTGGCACGGTTATTTAATACGCGGGGGTCATTGAGGCCATATTTGAGGTAAGCGTCCATATATCTCTTTTCTTTTCCCATAACTTTGCTAAAGCTTTCAACGTCGCCGCGGCTTCCCGTGATACGCACGCCGCCGGGGAATAAGCTGGAGGAAGGCCCTGTCATATGGTAGAGAAGCCATTTGATGTCCGATGCCATTCTGGTAACGGCGGTTGCAGCTTCGTGGATAAGGTCGCCTTTAAGGCTTTCTAGATCGATGTGTATCTTTTTTAGCATAGATGGCCCTCATAGATAGTAAACGCTATATATAATTAGTAGTTAGAACAGTTTAGCGGCGTTGACTTTTTCTTGCTTTTTCAATTTCTTCCTGTTCTGCTTCTTTTTGTTGCATTGTGCGTTCCACAAACCAGTTGCGAAGGCCAATTGGAAGACTATAAAGCTCGGCGAGGGACCAGTTGGAAATGTATTTCATATAGAAAAACTGCTCATAGACAGCTTTCATATAATCAGAGTTGAGGCCAAAAAAAGCCCGCATCAAGCGGGACCCCCACATCAGCAGTTTCGCCGCAGTTGGGACATGTCACTTCTTGGGTCAAGTCAATGTCAGGGGTGGTGCGCCCATAGGCTCTCTTGAGAATAGAGGCATCAAGGATAGGCAAGCTGCTGAGAGCGCGCTTAATATAAAAGCGGTCTGTTTGACCATTCAAAGAAACAGTAATAGCTTCAAGCAATGCCAGAGAAGACACTTGACCGGTAGAAGATGCGGCTTCGGTCTCATCTCGACTTGTCAAAAGACGATATTCTACCTCGTATTGGGATTTGGGGAGAGTAAAACAGAACGTATTGTTCTCGGTTGTTTCGATGCCGTACTTTTCCAAAACGTCCTCTATTTCTTTGTTCCCCACATTCTCTAGGTTGAATGTATTTTCGTGAGGCGCTCCGCATGCTTCACAGACCAGAGTGGTGGTATAATCTGGGCCATAGCCGAAAATACGCGAATGGACAAGAAGCGCATTTTTATCTCCCACCAGCAAATCCTGGACTTTGATACTTTTATCGACAATAACACTTTGCAACATTTTGTCCAAGGCTAGCCCCTTTTTGAGAAGGGTTGCCGAAGTCAGAATATCTTCTTCTTTAGCCGTCATGTGTCGCAATTCAATCGTTCCGCACTGATGCAAAGGGTGTCCTTCTGGGTAGAAAGCTCCTTTGCTTGGCAAGTCGACAACTTCCGTGGGTACGATAAATTGAAGCATTGCTGCTGCATCAGGCGCATTTTCGGGTGGCGCTGCTGGGTTTTGGGGGATATCGCCCGTAGGCGTTTGCATTCGTGTTTTATTTGATCTAGCCATTTTAACCTCTCTTGTGGGTAAGTATTATTATAACACTGTTTGCTGTCTATCTTAAATTAATCTACCTGATTTTTCGATATTCAGCGTGATCGTAATGCAGTCTCGCATTGATGGTCATCATTTCATCGCTCGTATAGCTGGCTTGGCCAAAGTTGATAGAGCTAATAAAAGGATCCCAGAGAACCCATTGCTCATAAGTAAGGCCGCGGCTATCTATTTGGTTAAAGGTGATCTGACCGCCGTAAGCTGCGTCACCACTACCAATTAATGCGGAATTTTTCCTTTTCTGGATAGCGCCTACATTGCACCCACCGCCCTGTAAATCCTTCACATAGCCTGATTTCTTCATGATGTCATAAAGAATCGCTGTGTTGTTCTCAAAAGTACCTTCTGCATCGACCAGGTTAATCTCGATAGGGTTCCAGGATAGAACTCCTGGTTTATAGGCTATATCGTTGATATTCAAATATTCACTCACAGTCAACTGAAAGGAGGGTTTTTGAAAAGACCTTAACGTATAAGATGCTATTGGGGTTTCCGAGCTTCCCAAGGTCAAGAACCATTGAAAGGATAGTTTAGGGGATATACTGCCGTCTGACCAAAATGCCATTTTGTAATTTTATATTAACTTAGCTTTGGAGACTGGAAGGTGTGCTCGTTCCGGTAAGCGTTGCATAGTCATACTGTAACGTCATCGCCACTACCACCAAGTCTTCACTCTCATAGTTAAGATCGCCAAAATTCAAGCTGGTGACAAAAGCATTGTTAAGAGTCCAGGTTTCGATAGGAATTCCTTCCGAATCAATCTGTTGGATAGTGGGAGTCCCCACGTTGGCAATGAATTGACCTTTGCTCATCGACTCCAATGCCACTTGCGGGTCGGACGGGATGCGATATCCAGAGTCTGCCACAATATTAGCAAGAATTGTCGAGGTGTCCGGTTGTACGGGATCAACGAAAGTTACGTCAACAGGATTCCAAGTTAATCTTCCAGGATAATGAAAAGTGTGCTGCACAAATTGATGGGGCACACTGCTGACCTCAAACGAAGGTTTCGTTACTGATTTACAGAAGTAAGTTTGAATGGTTGCTCCTGCTAACCCCGTTCCCAAGGTAAATGTCCACCTAAATGCTCGTTTAGGTTCTGTGCTGCCGACGCTCCAAAAAGCCATGTTTTTTATCTCCTTAAAGTTAACTAGTTTCCTAGATTATTTTTTAGTCTTCAAATGCCGCGCCATTATCTGTCAAGATAAAGTCTAGCGCGATAAATTCAATTGCCCTTGCAGGCTTAATGAAGATCTTCGCATACATAATATTACGATCAATGAGATCTTCGGTTGTTGTAGTCTCATCAAGTACCAATTTAAACTTGGTAATTCCGAGACCAGCCTGGACAGAGGCCAGGAAAGGCTCAACGCGACCTTTAAAGCGATTCCACGTGGAGCGTACGTTCTGATCGAAGAGAACTGTCGCTGCAAATCTTGAGATTTGGCGCTTCAAGTAAATCAACAGTCGACGGACATTGATTCTGTCAAGCGCCGATGGCGTTGCTTGCAGTGTCTTCTGTCCGAAGATCACAATTCCCTCTGCTGGGAATTGAGCAATTGGGTTAATGTTAGCGTCGTAAAGCTTGTCGCGCTGCTTAGAAGTCAGTCGTTGGCGAACCGCTGCGACGGGTACACCCGCGTTGCCCAATGAAAGGCCGCCGCGTGTAAAGCCTGCGGGGGCAAACCAGAGTTCCGAGGATTTCTGCGAATAAGACATTGCGCCGATTGCGGCCACCGAGGGAGGTGCCCAGACCAATTGACCGTTGTTCGTGTCGCGAATCTGAATCCAAGGATAATACGCGCAGCCATAACTGGAATTAACCGCCAGATTGTTTCTCATGTTGGTAACAGCTTGATCGACATTCCCTAATCGAGAGGACTCTGCTGCTGTCGACTCGTATTTAGGTGTGTAGCCGTTTTTGATATCAATGACTGCGAGAGCGTCGCCGCGTTGCTCACACATATCTATCAAAGAACGATTAAGAGTGTTGTTGATGACACCAGGCATTGCGGCCAAGTTGTATTCCGTTACTTCTGGATCTCTTAGCGAGTCAATGGCCACCTGACAAGAATTAAACATATAATCCGTGTCCGGATCATCAGTGGTGTTTTGATTAACTGTTCTCAGAGGGGTGGCCTCTTTAATGTTTAGACCATCAAACCCGCCAAAGAGGACCGTGGTGAAGCGGTCACAGCCTGCGTCTTCGATAACTCGGACATAGGAACCAGTGCCGCGGGTATAGCCATAGTTGGCATTACGATCCTCAGAGGCCATCTGGCGCGAACCCGAAATATAAACATTAGATCCTGTCAAAGCTCCTGTGTTGTCTGTGTTACACATATCATCCAGCGTAAACACGAAGGAAGTGGTCGTTGATACACCAGCGCTAAAGTCATCGGTAAGGCGAGCCAGGGGTTTCACCATATCCAAAACGCTTCTATTCAACCGTGTGCTATTGAACGTCGTGTCCACGCCGAACCACACATTTCTAGGATCAGTTGGATCCCCTTCCGACGCTGAAACGCGCAGGCGCAACTTAGGCCAGCCATACTCAATGGTTCCGGTGCTCCCAGTAATCAAGCTAGGTGCGATAGCGTCTGGGGTGAGGAACCCTAGGTCATCAAGATTACCGGAAACCATCGTGGTGGCGCTGGGGTTGGTTGCGTTATCTACGAAAGAATTATACCGTAGCGGTCCAAAGACACCAAATGGCAAGTAGGCCGCATCGGTATCTCCTTTGTCAACGGCGGTGTTCATCTCGATACGAATATATTTAGAGGCATTCGCATAGCTACCATAATCTTTATAGCGCCGGTCTGTATTGTCCCATGTCTGATATTTGTCGCCGATTCTACGGGCGATGTAATTTTCCGAGTTGGGGTTCAAGTTCACATTAGTCCACTGTTCCAAATACTCTACTCGGTTATCTGTATCGGACATCTTCCGAATAGCAAGAGTAAAACTGCCGTAGTCCGTAAAAGAACTCGGTGATCGTTTAAGATCTTGAATGGAGATTTTCAAATGGCGCGAGGACCAGGCGCCGGCGTTGCGTGCAACTACGCGGAATAACTTCTGCATATCACCCGCCTGGAAGCTTCCCGTGGCAGTGCCTTGGGTCATATCCTGGGAAATGAACCAGCCGGATTTTGCCTCTTGGTAGTCTTTCCGACGGTCGGCGAAGAAGCCCGCGGCGCCTTTGGATCCACTAACAAGTGGGAGAATGGCTCCAAGAGTGTTCGTAGAGGTTCCTAGAATGTCGTTAACATTACCCTCGAAGGTTTCACCGAGCCAGTATTTTTGAAGCTGAGAGTCTGATGTCACGCTGCTGTTCGTCAAGGTGGGATTAGTATTGAACACCTTTCGGATAAATTTATCACTTGTATCGCTAAAATCAAAGGCCGTGTCAATAATAGTATTATTACTCTCATTTTTGATCTGTACTTTAAACTCTTGACCGGAGATACTCCGGAAGGCCATGCTCGACCCTACCTGTAGTTCTGGATTGAGGCCAGTCGCAAAGGTTCCGGAGAGGCCGATGGCCGAGCCCGAATTCATGTACCACACTGCCGCCAGAGTACCCGTTACAGGGTT
>CEUX01017442.1_pt1 | contig 16625 bp, 15 predicted proteins | sample 531361 | NCBI WGS metagenome assembly CEUX01 (sample SAMEA2622736, study PRJEB7988) | marine metagenome | isolation source: saline water (ENVO:00002010), including
CCAAAGGAAACAGTAATCTCATTCTTAATAAGATCACCTAGGTCGTTTTCTCGAAGCCATTGATAAGCGCGTTCTCTGTTTGCTACAGGAATACTCGCGCTATAAACTTCTTTAACTTCTATGGCTGAGCCATCTTGAAGTTTAAGAGTTTTCAATTTCATTGATTCCATTATTTCCGGAATAACTTCTCCAGAAATTTTGTCTGCTCTTGCCTTTTTATCTTTTAAAAGTTGTTCGTCTCTTGCGATTTCGTCTTCTAAAGATTGTAAAGATAGAACATGTTCTGATAATGCATTAACATTACCAATTTCATTAACTTGTTGTGGAGCATCCTCCACAAACATTTGTTGTAAGTTTTCTTTACTCATCGATTTCTCCTTTCTCGTAAAGATTTATTTTAATTGGATAGTACATTTTTTCTTGTCTATCCCATTTTAACAAATTGTATTGACCATTTGTTATATCAGACACTACCGAACAAGCAACACCGATTATTGCGGGATCACCTGTAAGTAATAAATAATCGTTTCGCGTAAAGTTTCTTAATTTTGTACGCAAAGCAAAAATCACAGGGCCTGGACTAAAAATAATTTGAGAGTCCTCTTTAAGTAAGACTTTAATCTCACCATATTTTTGAGCGCCCATAATATTAATTTTAGGCCTACCTTCTTTGGTGCCTGGGATTTCTTGAACTACATATACCGTCGTTTTGTCTTTCATACTTGACAATATAGTCTTTTAGGTTTATATTGTCAACTAGAAAGTAATAAGTATGAATTATAAATTTAAAACAGCGCCTTATGCGCATCAGTTAACTGCGTTGAAAAAATCATGGAATAAGAAAGTTTTTGCTTATTTTATGGAAATGGGAACGGGTAAAACTAAAGTGGCTATTGATAATATAGCGATGCTCTATGATAATGGCAAAATTAATGGGGCTTTAATTATTGCTCCTAAAGGAGTGTATAAAAACTGGTATTCTCAAGAAATACCTGAACATTTAGCCAATCATATTAAACCTAATACCGTATTATGGCAAGCCACAATTAGCCAAAAACAACAGACGCTCTTGAATAGTCTCTTTAAACCGGGTCTTGATCTTCATATTTTGGTGATGAATGTAGAAGCGTTTAGTACGAAAAAAGGTGTAGATTTTGCCTATAAATTTTTAAGTTCTCACGACACGTTTATGGTGGTGGATGAATCCACGACGATTAAAAATCCTGGAGCTAAGCGTACCAAGAATATTGTGGGACTAGGTAAACATGCAAAATATAGACGTATTTTAACAGGATCTCCGGTCACCAAGTCTCCTCTAGATCTTTATAAACAATGTGAATTTTTAGATGACTATCTTTTAGATCATTCTTCTTTTTATACTTTTCGGACTCGATACGCGGTTATGCGGAAAGCTAATTTTAATGGACGATCGGTGGAAATTGTAGTGGGTTATAAAAACCTAGAAGAATTATCTGAAAAATTAAAACCTTTTTCTTATCGGGTTTTAAAAGATGATTGTCTGGATTTACCGAAGAAGACCTTTATGAAAAGAATTATTTCTTTATCAGCAGAACAACAGAAAGTTTATAAACAAATGAAAGATATGGCCCTTGCTCAAATGAATGGTAAACTTTTAACCACAGCCAGTGCCTTATCTCAATTAATGAGATTACATCAAATTACGTGTGGCCATTTTACGGCTAATGACTCTTCCATTCAAACCATTAAAAATAATCGAATAAGTGAACTCATGGAATTGTTAGAAGAAGTGGAAGGGAAAGCTGTCATATGGGCTCATTACCAATATGATGTCAGTGAAATTATTAAAGCGATTCATAAAAAATATGGGGAAGAGAGTGTAGTGACGTATTATGGGTTAACCCCACAAGAGGAAAGACAAGACAATATTAAAAGATTTCAAGAAGATGAGAAATGTAGGTTTTTAGTAGGCACCCCTCAAACGGGTGGATATGGAATTACTTTAACTGCTGCGAGTACGATGATTTATTATTCGAATGGTTATGATTTAGAAAAACGTCAACAATCTGAAGCGAGAATTGATCGTATTGGTCAGAAAAAACCAATGACTTACATCGATATTCTGGCAGAAGACACAGTCGACGAAAGAATTGTTAAGGCTCTCCGTAAAAAAGTAAATATTGCCACTCAAATTATGGGCGAAGAATTAAAGGCCTGGATTTAATCCTGGAAAATGTAGGATATATACGCGTAGCGCGGTGAAATTTTTAATTTTCTTATTTTGCGTAACGGTCGGTGGACAGCCCCATAATGGGTTTGTAAGATACCTTTCCTGATTCTGGATCCTTAATTGCCATCAGGTATTCTTTTCTATTACTGTTGATCTCTTTTTTATACGACACGTGCACCCATCCCGAGTTGGGTTGTCCTGGTGTCCAAAATTCTAAAATGAGTTGGTCAAACATCAGGTTTTCTTTGATCCAGTCACTGACCTCATTATTAGGAACTCCAAAGATTTCGAAGTCCGCCGCTTCTCCAGCGCAATGCTGACTTTTCGCGGAGCTGCCGATTTTTTGGGACAAAATCGTATTACGGTAGCCCGACGATATCGTTACGACGTGGTTAAAATGGTCTCTAACGGGTTGTAGGACCCTCTCACAGAGCAATCTCAGGTTCTCGGTCTCATCCTCACTCGGGTTATTAGATAACCCCATTCGTTCAGCGGTTTGAGACTTACACAGTTCTGCAAGAGAAAAGTTTTTGGATAGTTGCATATTTTATTTTGTGATTAATGTAAAAATGACATAGGACATACCAGTAATTAAAGCCCCTACTGAAACCAAAAGAATACTTTCGATTCTGTTGATTTGGGTTTCTAATTTAGAGATCTTGTCATGAGTTTGTTTTTGCATAATCCTGCAAAGCTTTTCATGAGACTCTATTTTTTGTAGTGCATCTTTTGCCATTATACGGTCACCCCTCTATTTTTAAGTCGAATAGCTTTTTCTTCGTTGGACAATAGCGCGTCTTCTATCCTTGTCAAGCCAGTATTTGGATTAATTTTCGTAGGTACTGCAGCAGTTTTTACTACGTCTTGCGAAACATTTGCAGTTTCAACCGGTTGATTATTAGGAGTAGTAATTAACTCTGTCAGCTGAGTTTTAGATTCGGTTGTGTCTGGGAGAATCATTGAGGTATCTTTTTCTTCAATCACTTCTTCCTTTTCTTTTCTCAGGTCCTTACCTGTTATAAAATAATATTCGAGTTCTTTGTTGTTTAATCCCAGTGGAACATTCATCCATTTATTCTTAACAAAAAACAATTCTTTTCGATCATAAATATCCTTTAAGGTTAGAGGATTATCTTTGTATTTATCGGTTGCATTAATTCTCTTTAATATTTTAGGGTAAAGAGAAGTGGGCTCAATCGGAGGTAAATTAGCGGGATTAAATTTTCCATTAAGCATCATATTAATTGTCTTCCTGCTAAAGCCTCCTCTTTTTTTAAATTCCCACCTAATTTGAGCCGGTGTCAGTTTTAAACCATCTTTTAAGAAGGTAACAAATTCATACATTCTTGATAATTCTCTGTATCTATTTTCTTGTAGATTATTAAATTCTCTTTTCACGAGAAAAGGATCCTTTAGTAATTTAGTGACGCTTCTGGCATCATTTCTAAAATCTTCAGAGACCTTTTTTAATCTGCCCGTAGCATTCCCCACGGTATAAGTCATATTTTTTAGAGGGTTTTGTTCTTCTAAACCTAGTCCTAAAAAGAGTTTCATTATTTGGTTTAGTGTATTTAATTCAACTCCAGATGGAGTAAGAATTCCTTCCATTGCATCGATAACTTGTTTAGCATTTTTAATGGTAGCCGGGTTGATATCCAATGCTAGATGAGCGAACATTTTAGCCAGGATTTCTCCTTTGCTATCATTAAGTGGATCAAATACAATTTTTCCTTGTGAAGTTACTCCTCCTCTGCCAAATCCTCCTAAACTTTTTGGAGCTATATCCTGGACTTTTTCAATAAATAATGCAGCATTTATAAAAGGTTCAAATAGTAAATAGAGACCTCCTGGTTTCTCTTCATCAAAATCATAAAACAATGCTTTACCAAATCTGGTAAACATTTCTTCATCGTCATTAAGAGGATTAAATAATTGTTGGAACATTACCGCAAAAGCATCTTGAACCCCTTCGTAAGGTTGTTCTCTAGTCCAGTTAAGGGTCCAGAATTTTTTGCTTTCTGGATCTACTTTTGTAACCGGGAACAAGGTTGATGTTTTATCATACCAAGGTGAGAACCATCTTTGATATTTTTTCATCCATTCTGCATCGATGTTGGTTAGTGCTCCAGTAAATGCCCGTAAGCCTTCTTCAATTCCATATAAAGTGGTACTTAGACCCACCAGTCTTCTAGCGCCCATTTGTCTGAGGAAAGGATTACTTGAAGACAGTTCTCTCGTACTATAAACCATGGTATTATAAACATTTCTAATGTTCTCTGATCTAAAGGCGATGAAATTCCCCATGGGTAAACGTCTCCACCCTGCTACTAAGTTAGGAACAATGTTATAGTTGGGATAAACATCTCTGATATATTTTCCTGCAATTTCTTTTAAAGCATCCCCATAACTTTTGGAAACGCCATCAATTTTCAGAGGATCCCATTTCATTCCGAAAACTTCATCAAACTGTTTGCTTACTAGATCAGCCCATGTATAAGATTTTTTTCTACCCGCTTCGACTACGTAGCCTAACCGTTTTGCATTTTCTACCGTCAGTCCTCGTATAGGAATGGCTGCAACTAACTGAGATTTTGTAAATTCATATCCATAAGCTTTCCAGACACTGTCTGATCCTTGATAAAATTCTGTGGCTTTTCTAAAGATAGGGTTTTGGAGCATCGCTTTAAATAATTGTTCCGTGTTACTAAATTTTCCTTTAGTCAGATCTCCAATGATTGCGGTAACCTCTCCTCCCACAATTGAAGTATCCAGGATTCCAACATCGGACCACTCGGTTAATTTTCTTCTCATAGCCACCGGATTAATTCTTCCTTTTCCGATTACATCTCCGAAGACAAATTTCATGGCTTCCATAACACTTGCATGAGAACCGACGTGTCCTTGCATAATGGAAAAGAACATCGCTGTTTCAAAGTTTCGGGCTTGTGTCATTAAAGACAAAACCGTTTTACTCAGTTGAGCAGCTGTTTTAGATGCCAGGATTGGTTTGTACCAACTAAATTGTAATAATTTATCTGTCCATAAAGCATCTTGTTTCAAAGCCGCTGCGATCTCTGGCGTTGTCCAAAAGTTTCCTGCTTTCTTTCCTGCTGCGGGTGTATAAATTTTAGCAATGTCAATATTAGAAGTCCGCGTGATTTTATCTATAGGGACTAAACTTTTAGCCACCCATTTTTGAACGCCCTCCTTAGCAAATTTTGTAGGATCGGTTGTAATCCAACCGGACTTTAACCCTTCTCTTAATATACTTTTGTGTGTGAACAAGTGAGATAAAAGTTCTGCTTGCCCTGAAACCGTATCCATAATGATTGATGTCGGATCATCTACTTTCCCTAACAGTTTTTCAATGGCCACTGGAAGCTTTTCTTTTTTAGCAAGAATTCTATCCGGTTTAACAAGACCCGTCACTGCGCTAAGTCTTGCCGCAGGACTGCTGCCTTCTTTTCCATATTGTAAAATTTCGTCTACTTTTCGGGAAGCTGCTCTTGATAATTCTTGTTCTTTGGCGCTGCCTTTTTTAACATTTTTAAATTCTTTATTTTTCTTAAGCAGATTAACAAAATATTCATGGGCTGCCGCTATCTCTTTTTGGCCTGGACGCCAGCTGCCTTGGAAAATTTTATAAGACGTTGTTAAATATTTTCCCATGCCATCGATAACTTCTTTTTTTATCTCCTCATTTTTTACATAGGGTTTAATTTCCTTACTTAATTTTTCAATCAGTTTTTGTATGTCTTTGGCAGGCTCTCTTAAAACTGTAGGCAACGCATCAATTTTTACTTCGCCTTTTAAAAAAGCAATGACATCATCCCAATGTTGACGCCCTGCGCCGACACTCGATGTGGTGAAAGCTCGATTCGCTAATCCTTTATTTAACATGTGATAAACCGATCGATCAATTCGAGATATTAAAAGACCTACGTCTTTTTTATATTTTCGAATCATTTGATCCCCGGCTAACATAATTTGTTTAGCTTCTTTGGTAAAACGTCCTCTAACTCTTAAAGGAGGTAGAACATGGGATTCCACTAATCCTAAAATTCTTTCTTTTAAAGGTCCCTGGGTTGTCGACAAATATGCCCAGTTTTTATAAGGAGGAATCTTTAAAACTTTATCAGCAATAAATCCTCCACTATTCCTGATTGCTTTTACGAGTGAAGGAATTCCACCGATCGGCATGTCACCCAATTTTCCTAGGGGTACTTTTCCCATCAAAGGGAATTGTCTAATAGTAGTTGCTGCAGCTATTTTTCCAATGGGATTAAAAATTAATTTATCAGCTGGAACGGCTACGGTTCTACCCGCCCATTTAGTTCCACCCCATAAAAGTTGTCCTCCGGTTCCAATCGCCTTTGTCAATCCACCAATTAAAACCGTTCCTTCGGCTCCATGAATTAGTTTTCTTTTTAAACTTTCAATGGCTTTCTCTTTGCCGGTCATCTTGTTCCATCGTTCTCTGTCCATGGGCGACATCCATCCAAAACCTTCAGAGAATGTTAAAGTTTGTTCATCCTCGGCGATCATTCTTCCAAGTCCATACTTCGCCGCTACCGGAGCACCCCAGCCACTTCTAAGCGCTAGTGGTATTCCCCAGTCTGCAGATTTTTGTGCGATGCTTGAAACGTATTTGATGTTTCCATAACTATCAGCAATTTCTTTTCCGGCTTTTGTTTTGGCTGGAACTTTGGCTAACGCCCAGTCACTAACTTTTTTAAAGGTTCCGGGTAGTGCTTTTTTAGCCGTCCAAGCAAATCCTTTAACTAATTTTCCTCCTAAGGCCCAATCGATTCCGAACTGTGCCAGTTCATCAATTAAATGTTGATAGGTACTATCTTGATCAAAAGGTTTGAATTGATTAGGGTAAGTTAGATCATCTGCTCTAGGCCAATTAGCTTCAAGCCAATTCACTGCGTTCGCTGCGTTCTCTGAGCCTACGGCCGCTGCGACTTGTAGAATGGTTTTGGAAATAAATCTTGCACTATCCGCTACAGGTTCACCGAGACCTAAGTAAGTTTTGGTTGTCCACTGTCCTGCCCATTCTTTTTGAATTTTTCTTCCTTCATCATCCTCTCGGATCATGAGGTTATATTTTTTGTCACCCCATTTATCTAAAAACTCTAATCGTTTTAAGGAATTTTCGCTAAATAAATCTCGGTTATTGTTTACGTGAGTTTTAAGTTTACTAGGATTAAGTATAAGATTAGTAGATCCCGCTTTAATGGCTGCTTTTTCCGAACCATGTTTCTTTAAAGTTTCAACATAGTCGGTAACGATTTCTGGATTTTCTTTAAAGATATCATAATATAATAAAACTTTTTGGCGGTAGTCGTTGGGTAAAGATTCTACATATTGCCGATTAGGAATAAAGGCTTTCCCGGTCCATTTTTCATCTTCTCCTACTTCTATCTTAGAACTAGGAAGCTCCATCTTCTTTATTTTTTCTTGAACTTTTTCATTAATAGACTGGGTGTCTATATTTTTTAAAACCTCATCAACTTTTTTCTTAATCTTTAGATTAAGATCTTCGAGTTCTTTATTTGGAAATGCGTTGGGATCTGCCATTCATCTTATGTTGTCTCCGTGTCCATCGGCAACACAAGACTCACTCCATATTTATTGTTGAAAGCATAAACGTCTGCTTGAGTAGTTATCTGAGCAAAGTCAGCGAAGGCATCCTGGTTATAATAAATTAATTGAACGATCTCATCACTTACTTCGGCAGGGATTGACGCTCTGAATTGTTCATACGGCATTTGAACAGAAGCTTGTTGTCCTTCTGTCACAGTTTCCGTGGCTGTGATGTCCGTAGTCGGGGTCATAATATTTTCCGTTGCTTGTACTTCTTGGACAGGAGCGGCGCCTGTATTCGGAGTACCCATTTGATAACCGACTCTACCCCCTTTAGCTTTAGTTTGAATAAGAATTGCTGAAGCTGCAGTTGTACCTGTCACATCTGCAATCGCTAATTCATTAACGATATCGACAATAGTTTTTTGTTTGTTAGGATTTTTATCATTCCATTTCTCCATTAGTGTTTGTACATAACTGGTGTTGTGGGCTTGAATTTCAGCTTGATGGGTTTTCCATATAGTCTGTTTTGAAGCTTGGATCAATTTTTGGATACTTGGATTCTGTCTAATGATCTGTTTACTTATATTATCAAATTCTGTTTCAATATTCTTTTTATCCGCTTCATAGGTCGCTGAGTTAGGGTCCAGGGCAGCAATGGCTTTATCTGCTCGTTCTCTTTCATTTTTAATCTTCTGTCTAAACTCAAGATTTTCTCCTTCTAATCTTATTTGTGCAAGTTTATTCTCGTGTTCTTCTTCTCTTATAAGAGCCGCTTCGTCAGACTCGAGACCTGATAATTTAGCCAAGTCTCTTTTCTCTTCTCTCTCGGTTCTAATTTTATCTATCATTTTAGCTTGTTCATAACCCATTTCTCCCGTCGTCATCGCTGTTCCATCCGCTTTATAAGGAGCGGCATAAACACCAAAAGATTTGATAATGTCGTTGATATTTTCATTAGGTTTGGGTTGGAAGATTTGTTCTTTTTCGATATTGATTTCTTCTAAAGTTTTTCCTGCATACCCTCCTGAGTGTTGTACTAATCCTCTTCTAGGGGTATCTAAACCTGAAGTGATTCCAGTCCCTTGATGCGAGTAGCTGGGTCCTCCACGCTTGAACATAGGTCTTTTTAAAATTCTATTATACATAATTAAAACGGCGTGTTGTAAGCAACACCTCCATATAAATCAGCTTGTGCTTGATTCATTGGTGTATATCCTCTCTGTTGTCCTCCACCAGTCCAACCTCCTAAAGTTGAATACATATTAGCAAAGCCACCAATGCCTTGTACCATTGGGCTTGGTGTAAATTTCTGTGTTGGGGATCCTGGCATTGCTCCTGCAACCGTACCATAAATATTTGCAACATCAGTAATTCTATCCATTGGTAATTGGTATCCTAGTCGTTGAGCTTCTGCGAGTTGATTTAATTTTTGTTGTTCTAACGCTTGGTCTTGTGCACCCACGGCTTCTAAAGCCGCAACGCCTTGTGCCTGGAGACCAGGTTCCAGCCCAGTCATTCCTTGTAAATTCGCTAATTGCTGTTGCTGCTGAGTTAAAGCTTGGTTATAGCCTTGACCATAAAGACCGGCTAAAAGTGCAGCTCTGTTTCTGTCAGACTCTGATTGATACTGACCCATCTCAACGCCGTGTCTACCTCCACCAAAAGCTCCAGCCGTAAAGGCTCGATCGGAAATAGCTTGTCTTCCTCTTCCAGCTTGGATGTCATATTCTTGCATCGTCGTGTCTATGATTTCCTTTTGGTAAGGAGACATAAACGCTTGATAGCCTTGAGCAGGATCTAATAATTTTTCAGTTTGAATTTGATCTAAATACGGTTGATAACTTGCAACACCGGTCCCACCTGTGAAACCTGTAACCATTCCTGTTGCATCTCTTTGAATGGCTCCTAAGCCATACATGTCGGCTAGTCGTTGATGTGCTTTTTGTTGAAAGCCAGTAGGACCTGCCACTTTGGCAGTCATAGCTCCAACATCAATCGGTTTTCCTAGTTGCCCGATACCATATTTAAGAGCACTTTTTCCGTAAGGTTGTAAGACTCCGGATGGTAGTAAACCCATTGATTCGTACTGTTGTGCCATTATACTGTCATCCTTTTAGCTGTAGGTTGTGCTTCTAAATGTTTCATCGTGTTGTACATTCGTTGCGCCCCTTTATTAATACTTCCACCGCCGGCAGCTCTGACTGCGTCAGCTGTGAATACAAATTCGTTTTTAGATAATCTTGCTGGAACATCATCTTTTTTTTCGTACGCTCCAATAGGAACAAAGCCACCTGTGGTTCTATAGTCTTTTTCTAATCCTCCAAGATCCATGATCCCACCAGTCTCTTTTTTAATTCTTCCACCTTTAGCTAATTTAGGTTTATCTCGTTCCCAGGCTGCCATTTTATGTGCCTCTTCAGGAGAGAATCCCATTTGAATTAACCATTTTACAAGATCTTGATATTGTTGTGTACTCATCTCAGCTGTGTGTCCTTCAATTTCTTCTTTAATTACTTCTTCACCTCTTGGGGTTTTGATTTTTTCCATTAACCCAATAACTTCTTCGCTAGAAGTTCCCAATTTATACCCAATCCTGCCGCCTTGAGCTGCCGTCATTACACCTTCGGGTGCATTTCCTTTTTTACCAAAAGGTCCTCCCAATTTATCTTTCAACATTATCTCTAATTCTATAAGTTCATCCGGGGTTAATTCGTGAACTGGTTTACCAAACATTAATTCGGAATAACCATCTTTTACGGCATCTAAGTCAGCCACACGTGTTCCTTCTTCATACCCAATCCTGCCGCCTTTAGCAGCTTGCATAATTCCTTCTGGTTGCTTAGGTGCTTGGGCACCCATATCATCAAACATTTGCATAATGATTTTATGAATCGCATCGTCACTATGCCCTAAACCATGTAAACGATCATAATGTTCTTCATAAAGAGATTCTAGGATTCGATCATTAACTTCGTGTGAAGCTGTTTTTGTATCTTGCTCAACATCGAGTGAGCCTTTAATCATATCTCTCCAACCCCCATTATTGAAAAAGATTTCAAAATTAAAATCAAATATCGATTTGTCGTCATTACCCATTTGATCCCAAATCATTTTGGCATTAGCTCTGTCACCTCTGCCGGTGTTATAAAAAACTTGTTCTCCAATACTAATTCCTTCTTCTCGGGGATCGAATGGAGGATTCATTTCAAATTCGGTTTGAAAATCATCGGGGTTTGGTCCATAAGCATATCTCTTTCTTTGTTTATTCGGGATGGACATGAGTCCGCCTTTAGCTGCTACGGCTGTAAAATCTGTAACATCGGCTTTAGTAGCTGGAACATTAGTTACCGGCATAGGAGTCAGTCCTATGTCAATAGCAGCTTGAGCTTCTTCACCAGCTGCTTCGGCTTCTCTCATATAATCGGCATAAGCAGCTTCTTGTAGCTCGCCTTTTCTTTTTGCGTCTTTGTAATCTAAATATGCTTTACTAGCTGAAGTACCGAGTTTAATTAGGTCTTTGTATTTAGTTGCTTTATCCGCGACCCAATCAACAATGCTTCCGAGCCAGTATTTTTTTCTTCCAGTTTTTGTATCCATGATACCACCAAAAGCTGCGGGAACTCTACGTTGATCTAAATATGACATAATTTTGTTTCCTTAATTGTGTGATTATATATGAAAATCGCAGGGATTATACCTGAAAGCTTTAGTTTACTTGTTTTTTTTGTCATCGTCAATATCATCTTATATTTTGCTATCTGTACCTAGTTTAATTTGCGCGACTTTTATATGGACATCTCTTCGAATATGCTCTCTTTGAGTAGCCGTTTCAGGATTATCAACATCATCGTCTGCTTCTTTATCAGACATGTATTCTTGTCCTGTTTCTGTGTTTGTTAAGGTTACTTCCACTTCGGGCTTGATATAACGGACTTTTTTACCATCCACGATTTGATATTCATCTGAAGCTTCTTGTTCTATAAAGGGCATATTTCTCCTACGATCTGCTCGTTTGTAATACAGATGCTGTCATTTTTATAACATTTCCTGTGGCACATTGCATCTTAATTTTATCTCCGGCCTCTAGGATAATGAGGTTATTAAAAGTTAATAAATCCACGCTATCACTAGCCACCACTGTGCTCGTATCAAATTCATAATCCGTACTTGAAGAAGAATCATGGACTTTGGTAGAGACTGATAAGTCACTTCCATGGGTATTATAAATTCGAATCGTTTTTACAATCGTGGTTGTCTCACTAGGGGATTCATACATGTCATCATATGACCCTGCTGAGGTAATTTTAGCTTGAATATTTTTATATACATTTGCCATTATGAGAAAAACAAATTTAACCTTTCCGAATCATCTTTTTCAGGTTGTTGATAGGTAGAATTGAGCTGTTCAATGACTGAAGCAATGGCTCTATTAATTTGACGTTGATTGTCTTCGGTATATTCTTTTCGAGGTTCGGGTAATCGTACGACTATTTTTGACATTATCTTCTCCCATCCGCTTGGACATCAACTTGAAAAGTTCCATATCTCCAGTCTTCTCCCGCGCTTTCATTTTCTATTTTAATACTAGCATATCGTCCTCTAGCTCGTGTGTTAAATTTAGTAGAGGTGGATAGAACACTAAATGGACTCAACGTACTATCGGTTGAAGAGCTCGAAGGATAATCTTTTAAACCTACTGTGACCTTAGCGGTTCCTGTTAATGTTTTAAAATCCGGAATAAATCTTCTCATCGCTAAGAAATATTCACCGGTTCCTTTATCGGTTTGAATAGCAAAATCAAACGATTGTAAGGACGAAGTTAAAGCGGTAATGGATGCATCGGGATTGACTTGATCTGTTCCTGTTTCTTGTTGAAAGAAAACAGTTTGACCTAATCCTGTCTCTCCAATGATACTTGGAAAAGTTCCTGTTGCCGAACTATTAAATTGAGTCGCGTAAGGTTTTGGATAGACAATAGAGTCAATCCAAGTTGTTCTAATAGAATTGGTATTAATTCCTGTATACCAGACTCCTGTTGGTAATTGAGTTTTTTCTCCATAATTAAAGACCACATAACGATCATTATAGGTTTCACCAGAACTTGGGTAATACCAAATTACTTCTGTAAATAAGTTATTAATTCCTGCAGTGACTTGTTGTCCTTTAGTGGTATCAAAATCCCCATAAACATAATCCTCTACCGAACAAGAAAGAGAATTAACAGTACCATCAAAAGAGAAGAAACCATTATTTCCCATCCAGTAAGCCACACCATCAATTTCACAGCATGCATTCTGTCCAATCAATCCACAGTTGGTTCCAACTTGTTCAAAACCAAATGTGAAGGGAGCCCCTACAAATTTCATAGAGTAAAGAGCATTGTCGGTCCAAACCAATATGTTTTCTTTTCCTTTAATAGCCCCCATAATTTTTGTACCATCTTGAAGTCTTTGGGTACCAGCACTATTATCTGCAGTAGGAGCAAAGGTGTTTAAAGTTTCTTGATCCGAGAATCTAATAAACATATCATCTTGTGTAGAACTGGTTCCAATGGTTGTTTCAGTTCCTAATTGAATCAAGTGACGTGTTGTAGGGGAAACTAAAGAAAGTCTACTAGCTGTAGGATTTCCACTGCTTCCGCTAATATTAGTTTCATAACTTGTAGTTAGAGTTGAAGCCCTATTCGTAAATCTTGCAGATCCTTCAATCGCTGAATTCCATGTATAAGTTTTTCCATTAGCAATGGTAGCGACTAGAACAGAACCCCAGTTACTTAGAGACCAGAGACCTGGTTCTAGTGTAACGTCTGAAGCATTAACGGCATTCCCCCATTGAGTATAATTCGTTGCATCATAAACGGTTGCACCATCACTATGAGCACTTCCCGTTGTCCCTGAGACAGCGGTTCCATAAGCTCCTCTGGTAATCGTTGTTAAATCATTAGATGAAATAGCAGTGTATTTAATTAATTCACTATCCACTAAAATAGTTCCATTCGTAGAAGTAAATCCACTTGTTGAATCTAAAGTAATACTAGTTCCTGATCCCCCTGTACCCGCAGTATCTGCAAGTAAAGCTCCATCTAAAGTATTAGTTTGAACTCCGGTAATCGTTCCTCCAAAATTTCCCACCCCAAAACCATAACCATAAGTTTGAGCCGCTGGACCTACCGTTGCATAAGGTTGAACTTTCATACTTCCTCCCGTTGCAACAACAGCTGAAGCTTGATTTAAAGAGTTAATAGTAAAGGTAACATTACTGGGAACAGATAAAACTTGAAATTTTTTATCTTCAAAATCAGTGGCATTTAAACCTGTGCCTCCAGGTAGGGTAACACTATCCAAAACAATAATGTCCCCTATTTCTAAACTATGGCTAGACCCTGTGGTAATAGTACATTGTTTAGTGGTTGTACTGTCGGTTGCTAATGTTGAACCTGTAAATTCGGTTTGAGCCCCAGCATTATTCGAACGCCAAGGAGTAATATCGTAAAGAGTTCCTTCAAAATAGATAAGTAAAAATTTATCCGTACCAATAGCTACGTATTTGTTTCCATCGGTATCTACAAACGCATGTTGCTTTCGTGCAACTCCCACAATGGTATCCGTTAATAAAGAAGACCAACCTCCTACCTTTTCAGGTAAGCCATATCTCCATCTCACATTATCGGAATCTACCCAGCGATCGGTTGCCCCTACAGCAGTGTCTTGCTTATCGACACCCGGTTGAAATTTCATTTCAAAAAGAGCCATATATTTAGCTCCTATGAAGTATAATTAGTCTTGTATACCCACCCTCGAGTAGCGTCCACATAGACTAATGTCAGGGATTGACCATTATTGCTTAAAGTTAAATTAGAAGTTCCACCATTAATTTTTAAGCCATTTCTATCTACAGTGAGGTTGTTTGATTGAAAAGTACCATATGAATCCGTAATTACTACCTCATCACCTGTAGAAGCAGCTGAAGGTAAAGTAACGGTAATAGTTGAGGTAGTCGTGTTTGCTAAAATCTGTGCACCTGCAACAGCAGTGTACGGACTATTAGAATTAGTAATGGATGCATATCCTTTTTCTAGAATAGTCACCACTGTTTCTGAACCATTAGATTTACATAAAACTGTTGCACCTGGAGGAATAGGTTGTTCCGTTCCAGAAGCAGTTAAAACTCCTAAAGTTCTATTAGAGGTTCCTCTAACCGTATCATCTTTCATAACCCAGACTCTTTTTGCAGTACCCGGCATTGTAATGGTTCGGTTAGCTGCTAACGTACCATAAAGTCTGTAGTATATGTTTTTGCCGGTAGACGTTGCTCCATCGGTTAAGACAAGAGTAGAGCTACCTGCAGATAAGTCTACCTCTAAAACTCCAGTTGAAATTTGTTCATTAATTTGTAAATTTGTATTAGTAATTGTTCCCCATAACCCAGCTTTTTCGCCGGTTGTTATAAGCTCTAATCCTGAATTTGTTGAATAAGTTGATGCCATAATATTAACTTGTAGGGTCTATTGGTGTCCATGTCATTGTAGCCCCTGGTATAATTTCACTCCATGTTATAGCTTGTGCAGTTCCTGTAGCAAGCGTAAATGTGCTACCTGTCGGATCTACATTTGCGTCAGCTGTTATACTAACAGTTCCTGAAGAAATTACAACCTGATTTCCATTAACGGCAACTGTGGCCCCAGCTGTGACGGTTACATTTCCTGTACCTAATGTGACTTGAGATCCAGTAGGGCTAAGATTCGCATCTCCCGTGATCGTAACGGAGCCAAAACCTAAAGTAAGAGGAACTGGTGTAGGTATTTCTACAATAGAATCTGCTGTAATTCCAGGGTTTCCAATACTAATAGTTAAAGCATTGGCTGTAGCTGTGATAGTGACATTATTCTCCGGTCCCGCCGAAGAAATAGGGTATTCTGCAAATGCGCCAAAACCTAATAACATAAAATATAATCCTTTAAAGGGAGCAGTGGGTATGTGGTGGAGTCACTGCTCCCATCAAAGAATTATATCACTTTTTAAACCAAGCTGGAAGACCTAAATGCTCACGTTTATCGAATTGGTTTTGATCTGCTTTTTTAGAAATTTGATTATAATGAAGAAAGACTTGAGCACAATTCTCTCCTTCAAAAGCTTCTCTCCAATGCTCTAATTCACATCCTGAATAAATAAGCATATCCCCAGGTTTTAAATCAACCTTAATCCCTTTAGCATTGCTTTCTACCGTTATCTTTTTGCCATCAGGGATCCCAACATTTTCATTGGGGCTTAAATATATCGGCCATTTATCTCCACCAAGATTTAACGTAGTAGATATTTCACAACTAAACCGATCTTTATGTCTTTTTAAAACATCTCCTTTTTTATAAATTCTGGCATAAGAATAAGTCGGTGATAATTTTAATCCCGTATGTTTTTCCATTGCTGGCTGAACCCAAGTTAATAAAGTTTCCATTGCTACATCGGCGTAATGAGAATAAGTATTAGGAACTTGGTCGTCATTCCACACTCCCCATTCATCGGTGAATTGAGAAATATATCTTTCGTTAAACAGTTTTTGAGCTACTTTTCTTTTTAATAAAAAATATTGTGTAACAAATTTGGCTAATTGTGGGCTTATAGCTTTTTTTAAAACAGTATATTTATTTTTTTGGAAGCTCATCTTTTTTCTTCATTGAAGTTGTTTTAGATATTAAGGATGGAACTGCTTGAATATTCCAATGCACAAATCTAAATGGGTCTATTCCCATATCCACAGGATATTGATGGGGAGTATAACCAGGAATCAGAACCATTGTTCCAGGTTTAATTTTATAATGTACCGC
>CEUX01042595.1_pt1 | contig 16602 bp, 9 predicted proteins | sample 531361 | NCBI WGS metagenome assembly CEUX01 (sample SAMEA2622736, study PRJEB7988) | marine metagenome | isolation source: saline water (ENVO:00002010), including
AGAGATAACAATATGAAAGTTGAAGAAGCATCTCAAGCATTAATGGAATTAGCTGTTCAGCATAAAGTTATTATATTTGCTGTATCTGAAATCACTAAGACTGCTATGACTGAAGGTATGAATATAGCATCATCTAGAGGTTCATTTAGAATAGCATATAATGCAAACAAAGTATTGTCAATCACTCCCTATAAGAATGATGACAATGTCATAAGGTCTCTACAGGTAGAATCAACTGCCAATAGGGAAAAGGAATGGTTAAATGTCAACCTTCCTATCACTGGAGTTCAAATCCGATGATTATAATGGGGACAATAACTGGTCCTGTAAGTCCTAGCCTCTGTGGAATCGTACTGAAGCCAATACAAGTTAGGCAAAGGAATATGTGAGTCCCCATTGTATAAATTGTAAGTATTTAGATGAAGAAAAATGTACTTACTTCGAAAGATTCAGGATATCTGAGTCTAAAAAAATTCCTTGGAATATTGCAGATAAAGGTTGTAAAGTTTATTTGCCAAAAAAGAGTAAGGAGCACCCTTTGTTAGACATTGTGCTTGATTTATTTAAATGATAATAAAGTTCTATATAGTAGCAACGCTTTTAACAATATTTGATGAAGCCTGGAATATTAAAAATCCAAGACCATATCCTAAGCAAATCTACTACTCAGTTCAATGGGAAGAAAAAGATTTTTATACATTTAAAATAGACGATGAATGGGTCCTTAGAAAGTATCGTAAAACAGATAACAACATAAAGCGAGAAGTTCGCAAACAATATTGGGAGAAAAGAAATGGCAGATCCAAGAGATGAAATACGAGTAAGATATCCTAAGACATTAAAAGAATTTGAGACTATCCAAAAAGAAATGCTGTATTTATTTTGTGAAAAGCAGCTTGACTATGGTCCTACTAATATAGGACTGGGTAATAGCAAGGTGGAGAAGGATAGTGATATACAACTTTCTTTAATAGGACTAGGAACTAGATTAAATGATAAAATATCTAGATTCTTAAACCTAACAATGAATAACAAGAAACCTAAGAACGAAAGTATTGATGACACACTCATTGATATAGCTAACTATGCTGTAATGGCATTAATTGTAAGGAGTAAATTATGGGGAAAGTAAAAGAAAAACCACTACCAACACCTGATACAAATCCTGTAGATGGTGATAAATTAATTGAAGAGACTAAACCTAAAAAAGTTAAGAAAACTGAAGAAAAACCTAAAAAAGTTAAGGAAGAGATTGATATAAAGCAATTGAAAAAGGATTTAGATAAAATAGGTTCTTGGGTTGCTGATGTTGATGATGACTTAAAACAACTTGAAGATCTTGTAGATAGAATTGCAAAGAGAATGGGGTTATAATGAGTAAAAGAAAAAAGGTAACTTATGGTGAATTAATGGATAGAAATTTGTTACTTCTAAAGAAGACTATAGATATGGAGAGATCTATTGATTATCTTCATATGGTAATCCTTTCATACATTGAATGCAATGGAGATGAAGAAAAACTTAAAAAATATCTAAAGGAGAAAGGTGATGAACAATCAAACAAAAGTGATTCTGACGGAGATAGAGAAGATAAATCAGGAGATACTGTTACTGACACAGAGAGTCCAGAGGCTGGAGGAGAGCCTGAAGCAGGAGCAAATAAAAATCAAGCCCAAAAATATTGCTAATAGTAATAATTTGGATAGGATTATAGAGAGTGCTAATATAGCTATGGATAGATTTAATAAGAGAATAAATCGTGAAAGCTAAATCAGCAAAAGCAAAGGGTAGAAAATTGCAAAACTTAGTTGTTAAAGAATTAAGAAAAGCATATCCTGAGCTTGAAGATGATGATATAAAGTCACAAATAATGGGAGTGTCTGGAGAAGATATTGTATTCTCTCCGCTAGCTAAACGCTTAATAGGACTCTCATTTGAATGTAAGAACCAAGAAAGACTCAACTTGTGGGATTCTTTGACGCAAGCTGAAACTAATTCCGAAGAACGTACGCCTGTGTTAGTATTTAAGAAAAACAGAAGCCAGGTTTATGCCGCTATTCCCTTTAAGTATTTAATTAAACTACTATCAACTAACTAAGGAGAACATAATGCCGACTGTTTTGTACAGACCGAGGAAGAAACACGCCCAGAATAATCATAATTCCAACAATATTTTAGTTAATCGTGTTGAGAAATTGATTGAGAGGGTAAATATGCTATTGAAAAGAATGTAGCATTCTATTATAGGGATGGGGGTTAGCGCCCCTATCCTATTCTAGATAAAGAACGTAGAACCTTACGCCTTTCCAATTCTGACATTCGTCCTGTAGCAGGAGCTTTCTTCTTACCTTTTTTACCAGTACCATAAAGCCACCTTGACCATTCTTTTTGTTCTTTGTCAGGGAAGAATCCAAGTTCTAACCAGAAAAAATCTTTTACACCACCTGATTTCCATGCATTAGAAGAATATGCATATGTTCTAGCAGCTTGAGCATTTATCCAAGATAATTGTTCATAAAGTTCTTGGTTTTCATTTCTATTTACAGATTTACGAATTGATTCATTGAATACTTTATGTTTCCATCCATGCCTTGGATCTTCTGGACTTCCCATAGATGCGTGTAATAAATATTCATATATGCCTGCAGCCATATCGAAATTAGGGAACCATCCTCTTGGACCAAATCCTTGGCCATAAGTAACTTCATCAACCCATTCTTGAGTTTCTTTACTAATTTCACCTTCTTCGAACTTTTCCTTACTAGACATTAACCATGCAGTCATTTTCTCTGCAGTTTCCGCTATATCATTACTTGCTAATTGTTCGAAGTCAGTCCTAGTTACAACAGAAAGCATTCCTATCATCGGCATCAACATACCCATTCTAATTGCTTTGCCAACTTCAGAACTAGTAAAATCCTTAGCTTTTATAGAATGTCCTGCATCTCTAGCCCATCCATACATAAGGTTAAACATATTAAATCTATAATGTGCAAATTGTCCCAATCCAGCTTTAGCAAACTGCACTGTTTTTGATTCATCTCCACGAACTCTTATAGCTTTAGCTTTGGCCCACTTAGAATATTCAAAATGCAAGTCCAATGTAGCATTATATGCAATTTCACCTGCAGTATTTTCTATCCACTCAGCAGCTACTCTTTCATGCTTAGCTCCATGAATATTCATAACATCATCATAAGTAATTACATAATCTTTACCTTTTTCTCCCTTAATCTTTTCGATAGTAGCTTTCCCTAACATATTTCTTGCCAGCCAGCTACGATCAGATGCTTCTAAATTTTGATGAGCTAAAGCAAATGCAGTATCAAATGTTTTAGATCTGTTCCAGTCTTCTACAATTTTATGAAACTTTCCAGTGAGCTTTGTAAGACCTGTTGTTGCTCTAACAACACGCTCTGTCGCTCTTTCACCATCTTTAACTTGTAATTCTCCATTTTTATCTACAAATAAATCTTTCTCTAACATATAAGCATCATCCAATGCTCCACGAGATTGCTCACTTATATTTGCTGTACCATCTTTGCCCATAACAGCATCCCAAGCATTTGAAGTTTTACTTTTACCATCATACCATTGAAGACCACGTTTCTTTTTTTGCCTAAGAGCTTTTCCTTTATTATCCTCTGTAGTACCTGAATCTCTATACCATCTAGCTGCATCCCATAAAGCCCTTCCACCAAATTCAACAAATTCATACATTCTTTGAGTAGCATTTCTAGCAGCAGAACGAAGGTTGCCTCCCATTAATCTAAAGTAAGTCACAGAAGTCATGAGTCTAATAGCATCTGTCATATAGTTTTCTTTCAATGGATCTACAACTTGAATTTCAGTTCTAACATCATCTAATAAGTTCAACATATCCATAGATGCTTCTTCTAAATCCTTCCTGCCTGCTTCTTTAGCTGGATTTAAATGTTCTTTCTGGATAGTTCTAACAGCATCTTCAAATGTAGCCTTTACATGAGTTTTGTAATTAAAAATACCAATATCATTCACATATTTTTTCAAGAAATAATAAGGATCTGCGTCATAATATTTATCAATAATAGGGCTTCTATGTTTTGCGATATCTACTATCGTCTCGTCCCACTTATTTAATTCCAGCTCTAACTTTTTATCTAAACTTAATTCATGCCTATCAACTGCACTTTCTAAGTTTTTAATTGTCTTCATTATACCTAATGTATATTTAGACATATAATGTGGGGAGAAAGCAAGCTTTCCATCACTTACCAATCTTTCACCAGGTTTAAATCCTAAAGCCAAGAAATCTTTATCACCAACCATATCTTTATAAGCAATAGTTTTTCCTTCAGTGTCAACAGTATGCTGAAACTCAATAGCCTTTATCATACCCTTTATTCTTTCAACAGTTTTGTCTACCCAAGGAAGATTTTTTTCCTTAGAAATTTGTAAGATTTTCTCCAATCCACGAGTAAGACTCACAACACCATTTTTGCGAATCTCAACCATATTCTTCTTCATTTTGTATAGGTAATTTTTTTGACGACTATTTAAGTTAACTCCATCTAATTGAATACTTTCTACATCAGCACCTTGCAATACGCTATTAATAACTTTATAAGCTCTTCCTGCTCCAATTTCATAAAATCTTTTCAAATCATTTTGGATTCCTGACATTTCAGCTACCAATCTTTGCTTTTCAAGTACATTGGTAGTATTTGCAATTTTCTGTTCTAAAATTTGCCTACTATTCTGTAAAGCTCTAATTCTTTTTTGCCCTGCATCGCTAAGAGTTCTGAGTCCTGGAGTATCCATAACAGAAGAACCTAGGCTTAATCCCAAATTTTTAAATTCAGATAAAAATTCATTCACCTGCTTATTAGATGTTGTAGTAAAGTCCCTAAAAAAAGAAGTTTCTTTTATTAATTGAGTCTCAAACTTTTTTAACTCAGGAACATTTTGCATAGCTGCACGTGGCAAATGAAACTTGCTCCAAATCAAACCATCTTTCTTGGCAATCTTTTTATTATACAACCTCAATCCAAATTCAAACTTTCTAAAATCTTTAAAATTAGGTGGATGCTGAGAAGGATCTAGTGATTTATGAGTATATTTATTCCACAACCATTCAAATGTTTCTGGATTATTCCAACCAGAATCTTGAACATTTTTATAGGCAGCCCCTCTTTCCCATGCTTGAGCTAAATCCATCATTTTTCTATGAAGTTTCTCTTTATCAGCTGGTTTCATTTTATCTTCTCTTTTTCTAAGAAAAGATCGTAATCCACATGTGAAAACTGACATTAACTATCTCCTTTCAATAAGCAATCCCAATGGTTTTTCATCATCTGAGTAGTAGATTGATTAATACCGCCTCTTTCACCTAAATCTTTACGCCTCAAAGCATCTGCTTCATTTATAAATATCCTTTGTGAACCATATTCTCTAACAGTTCCATCTTCATTGGTGAGATATCGCTGCTTACCCCATATCCTATCTACAGGAATACCTGATGCCTCCATAACTTTAGTTGCTTTATATAATATTGAAGGATCAACTAGTTTCCCTGTTGCATATTCAATTAGAACCTTAGCAGCATTCCTTTCATTTGCATCTGAAGACTCACGTTTATTAAATATATCTTGAGATATCATTTTCTTTGTAGTTAAAGCTCCATCTAAACTAGCAGGCTCTGTATACATTCTAGATGTTAATAATTCAATGTCAATATGTCTATTTTTTGATGCGATATAAGCAATGTTTTTCATAATAGTAACATCATTTAAGACTTCATTAGCAAAGTCTTTTAGCATATAATCTGGCTTATATTCTCCACTAGCAATATCAGTAAGAAGGGCCATTGTAGGTTCATTTAATTTATTTTCTAAATACATATAATCAAATACTGCTTTTTTAGGACCACCTTGATTTACGCTTCTAATATTAACAATTTTATCAGATACATCTGGAGCAAGTAATCGTAATATCAATGCTTTTCTATACACAGGATCATCTATATCCTTGAACAATGCATCAAATAATGTTGCTTTTCTTCTAATAGAATACTTAGCAAAATCTTCTCTTGACCTGAAATCTTTTTCTGCTAACTCTGCACCTAAACTTCTAATTTTAGCTTGTAATGAGCCATAATCTATATTTAAATATTCAACTAATTCATAAATATCCATTCTATGAACTTTACCATCAGAATCCCTAATTACAGGATTACCACCAAAAGCTTCTGCCAATATACGAAGTCCTTGTTGCTCATCCCCTGAAGTCACCTGATATCTTTTCCCATTTTCAATCATTTTATGACGAGTTTTTGATATTGAATTTCTATTAGTTCTGTTTGGTTGAACGACTTCTACTATCTTTCCTTTATTGTCTAGTACAACAACAGCTTTCCCGCTTCTATTGTAAAAGTCCCCTTGGCCATAACCATAATTTGAAAGCAGCTTAGGAGGATTTATTTCATCATTTTTGCCAAACATATAAGAAACAGATTCCTCCATGTCAGCTTTTAATTCTTTAACTCTACTCAATTGAGCAGTTAAATTAGCTAATTCCGTATTTTCTTCTGTAGGTTTTACAAATTTCTTTTTAGATTCAATTTCTATTGTTAAAGAACGTTCTCTTTTAGCTAATTCTAATAGCCTTAATACTCTAGATTCATCTTTTACATATTCATTTAATGCTATATTAAATAATCTATTCTCTTGCTGCAATCTAGTTTCTCTTGCTCCCTCAATAAATCCATTCTCAATATAATCTACTATTTCATCAGATTTTTTATAACCCTTACCGAATGAACCTTCTTCTTTCATTGTACTTGATTTTATATGTACTCCATGCAATTCACGCATAGCAACATCATAAGGATTTTGAGATTCATCGAAATATCTCATAGCACGATTCAATCCAGCTTCAAAATTAACCCTTGGGTCCAATCCCCATTTCCCAGCCTTAGAAATATCTAATGTCTTATTATATAAATTAACAAAAGCTCTATTATAGTCTTCTATAGTAGCTCTAGTCTGAACTCCTGCTACATCAGTCTGAACACCTCTATTATATTTTAAATAAGAATTTAAAGGATCGATAAGTCTAGCTCTAATTGCATCTCTGACAAATTTAAATCTATCATCCGTCAATTTATATTCATTGACCTTTTTAAAATTACCATAACTACCTCTTTCTTCAACTCCTATGTCAAATATACCATTTTCTCCAAACCATATTTCGTCTTGCATGGATCTAATCTTATCTACTGAGGCAGTGGATGGCAATCTGTCATACATATCTATAAATCTTTTAGCCATGTCGCTAATATTGTCAACTAAATTAACATACTTACCTGAATTATTTAAACGAACTTGAAGAGTAGCTTGATTAATATCTACTATATCACCAACATCAAAAGTAAGAAGTAAATTATCTGATTTAAACATATTAGATAGATAAGTAGAAGTTTGATGCATTTTTATAAACTGTCCTCTAGCAACATTAACCTCGGCTAATATCATATCATTTGTATAATCCCCAGAAATTAAATCTGGCAATGTTTTGGCAAAGAATCCTGTCTGCACATTAGGGTCAAATAGTCTATTGATAGCTCCATCTTGTCCTTCACTAGAACCAGTTATATACCCTGCAACTTTATTTGTTTCTCTCCAAAACTCCCCAGGAGCTGCAACATAATTAAATGATTTATCAAAGTCGAAATCAGCATCTTGGGGTTTAATCGCATCGACTGAGTTCATCATACTTGTATTCCCTGCATTCTCATCTACATGAGCTTTACCATCTACTATAGCCATCTTACTGATAACAACATCACCAATCATATTTCTAGGCTGTCTTACATTTAGCATTCCTACGCTCAATCCTAGTGGATCTAAAGACAATGCTGCGCTTGCAAGAGTAGTGTTTTCATCTATAAGCAATCTTCCTTCCTGATCTTTCATTTCATATGCTTCTTTTTCTATTCTTTCTGCACGTCTATATGCAGCAGAATTATTACTATCATATTCAAGATGGAAAAAACCTGGATCATCAATATCTCTCAATCTACCTTTCTCATCTATAAATCTTCCCTCTACTTGAAGAAACTTCTCTCCCTGAATATCTACTAGGAAGGCATCTGCTTCCCTCATATTCCCATCTTCAGCTTTATACTTAATTCTTTGTATTAATACATTATGTACTCCATTTAGCTCAGAACCAGGCTTTTTAAAGAGTTTTTGTGATGCATAGTATGAGGGTAGGAACTCTCCGTAATATTGCACTGTAGGCCTATCATTGATTGTAGAACGCACACTTATATCTAAGTTACCGTAATCTGCAGTCATAACGTCCAAAGAACCATCTTCAACGACTCCACCTGAAATAGAACCATTGTTTATATAATAATTTATAAGATTTTCTTCAAGTTTTCTTTGAGCCCAAGGCTCTAATATTAATCCATCTCTAGATAGTATTGAACTGATAGCACTATTAGTCATAGAAGGATCACCAGTTTCTGTCATAGATGATACAACTTTTTGACCTAATGCTGTTCTGAAATAGGGGTCTGTATACATAGTATTCAAGTCATCTTTATACGCTGTAATCTTTCTTTGTAATCCAATCCATTCAGAGATACCATTCTTATCACTCATATGGATACCTGTATTTGCAGCTACTGAAGGATCATGCTCTTTAGATATTGTTCTCAAGCTAAAGGATTCCAATGGAATTTCAGTTATGACATCCTCAACTCGCTCCCTAATAGTATTTCTGTTAACATAATCATGCCATCTAATAGGTAATTGCTCTGACGCTACAGGGTTTAAGTTAGCAAATCTATCCGTAGTATCTTCTCCTACTCTACGTTTAAATAAATTCTTTTTATTAGATGAAGAAAAGGTAAGCATATCAACCCCTAAATCACTCATTAAATCATTCATAACAGGATTATATTTAAATGCAGTTTTACCAAACCACTGTTCTACTTGACCATAATCAGAACCATCTATTCCCTTACCTTCTGTGACTATCTTAGAATGAGATATTGTAGGTTTTATTCCTCCAGATTTAAATCCAACTACATTACCCGTAGCATCAGTTCTAACCATATCTGGATGCAACCCAATCATAGCCATTGAAGCTAAATAAAATTCCTTTGTGACAAAAGTCTCTCCATCAACAATTGATTTCTGAGCATCTCCTATCAACTTTAAATTATAAAGATAATCTGGATTGCCTCCTGATCTATCATCACCAAAATCTCCATTGGCAAGCTTTTCATCTAACTTTACTTTAGCTCTATCTAAACTATTAAATATATTATATTCATTGTTGCTTCTATCAAAGTCAGTTTTTTCATCTTTTATAGTAATAGATTTTACTTTCTTATCGGCTTCAAACCAATCTTTCACTTGGTCATAAACATTATTGTACAATCTAGACTTACTATTTTGATACATCTTAGCTGTTTTAGCACGATTTTCAACCGTAGGGACATATCCATTTTTAGTTTCATTCAATTTATCATACTTATAATTACGCTTAATTCTAGAATGTTCTAAATTTATATCTCCATTTCCTACTACAAACTCAACATCGTTAGGCATATTTAATAGTAATCTAGTTAGTTTTATTCCCTGAACTACAGACATGTCATCTTTACCACCTCTTATAGTTTGCAATAAATCTCTAATAACTTTATGCTTTGGAGTGTCTAAACCTAAATCACCATCATATAGAGCTTCAATTTTTTTATATAACTCTCCACCTTGTGAATATTGAATAGCTAATTCCCTATGAATAGAACCAGGACTTTTATCTACTCTAACAACCAAGGAAGTAGATTCATTTATTGGAATAATCTCAAATCTCTCACCTTCTAACGAATGGTCTTGATTTACATCTTTTAATTTACTTACATCATCTGTTTTATAAAATTCAGATTCAGCCTTTGAATGTTCTATGCTAAAATTACCTGACTTCAATGCAGAGTTATATGCTGCTAAATCTCTAGTATTAATGTCCCTAATAGACTTTCCATCCATATCAATGCCTGTACGCTCTGCTAAATAAATAAAGTTTTGACTAGGGTCTAATAGCTCTAAAATACCTGTTAAGCCACGCTCCTTTGTATTCCCTACTACAGACTCACTTTGTATTAATTTATTGGTACGCAAGTCAAGCTTTAAAGTTTTAACAACTCTTTTAGAGAAATAATTAGAAGTGATACCATATAAATCCGAATCCATTTGAGCTTGTGAGGGCTTAAGTTCATTAGGCATATTTTCAACTTCAATTCTCATTTTAAGTTCTAATGGCTTAACTACAAAGTTCATAAAATTATCATCACTTAAAAGAACATCTCCAGATAATTGTTCTATTTTCCTAACAAGACTCTTCACATCTGATCTCAATTGAAGACTTCGGATATCTCCTGTTAATTCATAATAATCACCTAGAATATTTCTAGTCATAGATTTTAAATCTTCAGAAGATCTCCTTGTAGACCTATCTATTTCAAATAACTTATCAATTTCATTCATAGGCATACGATACTTATTAGAAAAGATAGGAGTAGTAATCCTCATTGAATTATCCTGAACATCTTTATCTTGAATATTCTTTGAACGTAGTTGCTCTCTAATAAAAGCTTGAGCTGAAGTTTCATTTAATACAATTTGTTGAGCTTTATCCTGAACCTCTTTAGCTATTCTTAATACATTCTCTGCATATTCCATTCTAGATGAATTGGCTGGACTTTGAGATAATAAATTGAGTACACTTTCTATATCTCCTTCTTTTCTAGCTAAAGCTCTCAATGTATAGGGGTCATTGTCTTTTAATGCAGTCTTTAAAATTTTCACCAAATCCATAGTTGCTTTCATTTCCTTAACAACTATATCCATCTGCTTCTGAACTTTCTCTCTACCTGTAGTATCAAGATTATTCATACCTGATGAAAGCCATTCTAATTGCTTTTCAAATTTAGTAACCTCATTATTTAAAAATTCAGAATATTGACCAATCCTATCAAATGCTATATGATCAAGCGCAGCTTCGCCTGTAGCTTTAGATTTCAATAATGCTCTATACCAATCACCTTCTTTATTTTCAATAAGATTATCATCAAATGTCATTGGATATTTTGAATCAGCAGCTATAGCCATAACCTTTTCATAATGTGTTTTTAATGAATTGTAAGCTTCATCGCTTATAGCTCCACTTTCTTTCATAGCCTTTAAATGATTGCCTATAGATTCTACAGATGGAAGAACGACCTTATAACCATCGCCTTGATAATTCATACCTGCATCATTTATAATAGTTCTAAAACTAGCCTTAACATCTATCCCTGCATTAGCATCATGCAATTGCAATTTATCCAAAGACCTATCAAGTATATCATTTTTAAAATCTCTGAAAGCATCAGGATTCCTAATCAAATCTCCTACAACACTTTCTATTCTTTCTTTTATTGCAGTAGCTTGTTCAAGTGTTAGCTTTGTAGGACTATTCTTAACAACAGTTGGATTTAAATCAAGAACTACACTATGCAATTTATCTATAAAATCCTTCACCTCACCATAACCTTCCACATCTTTGGCTGGCTTTTCAATTGAAGGTAATTGCTTATTTAATATTAAATTTTGCAACATAACGAAAGTATCTCTTGCTTCACCAAGAGGAGCTCCATGCTCATTCCCTCCTGTTAATAGCTGATAGCCTCTTTCTATTTGCTGCAATTTCAATGCAGTATCATAAGTAAAGTGGAATGATCTATCTCTTAATATATTTAAGTCCAAATCAATCTCATCTCTCCATCTAGGACCATAAACTGAATCCATCATTCTCTCAGAATATTTATTAAAGATTTCAGAAGCTTTGGTTTGTTGGTCTCCAGACATACCTCTAAATTCTGAAGGTAAAGCTGTTCCAGGTCTTATCCAATTATTATCTATTCCAAATTGATATACAGTAGCAAATGTTTTACCTGCATCAAAATCTGCAAAATTTAAAGCTTCTCTTATATCAGGCACTACCATTTCGTCAAGCTTAGTCCCTGCTTCAATAGGAATACCCAAAGCTTCATAAGTTTCAATTATATAATTTCTCATTATCTCATGTTTCTCTGAGATACTTTTAATTATATTGCTTCTAGTCCACTCTTTAAACTCAGGGTCAATATTTAAAGTACTTAATTCCTTACCATTAAATTTAATAGTTGCAAGTTCATTGACTATTTCAAATGCCTGGACTGGTGTATATTGTTTGATATTAATAGGATCACCACTATTACCTTCATATATATCTATAATTTTTCTAGCTATATGTAATTTATCTTGATACATAGTAGCTTGCTCTAAAGTAAGATCACCATTTTTCACAAGTTCGCTTGTATATTTATTAAAACCTGTAACTAAATCAACTCCTGTTAAATCTTCATTCCCTACATACTTTTTAAATACATTTTCTATTTCTTTAAATTCAGGGGTAGCATCCATTTGCCTTTTAATACTATTGCTAGCAGCTTTATTGGCTTCATCGCTCATTCTACCATCGCCAAAAACATAACTAATAGATTTCAACTTATCCTTATCCATTCCAAATGTTTCAAGACCACCCATTATTTTCTTAAGCTTATTAGCCTTTCCTACTATATCTCCTTGTATCTTACTGGTCCACATAGGAACATCACCTGTTTGGAATACTTTATTAAACCATCCAGGTTTAGTAGTATCGGTATGGAAGCTATGTGGCTTTCTAGTAAAAAACATAGCAGTCATAACATTAGCTGCTATTTCATGTAGAGTTTCTCCCATAGCCATTCTAAGCGATTCCATGCTTAATCCATTATTATAGAAACTATGAGCTAAGCCCATGCCATTCATTGCAACTACACCAACTCCCATTCTAGGAAGAGAGTAAAACATATCTTTACCAAATTCTTTAGTCCATTCTATTGGAGCATTAACTATGAACTTTCTTCTAAGAGCACTTAAGTACTCTCTCATCTCAGCAGTCCCTGCATCATCTGTAGCTGTAGCCCACCAATTATCAGGCTTATTTCTCCACTTCATGGGTAATTTAGCATCTAAATAGCCACCAGATATCTTATGCATAGCTGTAATCTGAGCTCTCAACTCTTCATTGCTATATTTCTTTAAAGGCTTGTAATAACTAGAGGAAGCTTTACTTACTATTTTACGCATTCTAGATAAATGCTGTCCCGAAGTACCACCTCTCCAGAACTGAACGGGACCCAATATTGACATAAACAGACCTTCAAATAAGGCTTCTCGCGCCCAATTCCCTGCTATTTTACCATAATTTAAATCATAATTATCTGGTTTGTACTTATATCCATCCATCCCTTCAAATTCTACACCATAAGCCTTTTGCCAAGCTATATTTTGAGCTGTTCTTAAAGTAGCTATTCCAACCCCAATAGCTGCATCATAAGCCATAGCTCCAACAATATATCCAGACCGAGGACCTAAACCAGCTCTATTGGCTACGATATTCATCATTTGCATTGCATTTTTGGGGTTATTTCGAGAAACTATCTTAACAGCTTCAGTAGAAAGAGCATCAAGTATCTCGTCATCAGCTATATTTAGAGTCTTCTGCATATTACTACGCACAGTAGATCTCATCGTTTGCTCTATTATTTCAGCTCCTAAAGCTGATTCTATTTTATGAATAGCTGCACTTGCTTCTGCGACCTCATAGGCATCATCAATAATTTGAGTCGCTTTTTTAGAAGTAAGAACTTCACTTACTTTTTTACGACCAGGAGATACAGGGAAATTCCCAGCCGCTTTAACTAATTCTTTTGTAGATTTAGCTGAAGCCCATTTAGTTCCAATTCCAGTAACTCTACCTAGAGTAGTAACACCTTTTCCAACAGCTTTTCCAACTAAAGAATATGGGATAAGATATCCGAGAGCTGTTCCTATCATATTACCAGCTCTACCTGAAGCAGACAATTCATCCCAATCTCCAGCAGCATCCCCAGCTATCATCTCCTCCCAGGTATCTGCATCATCGCCATACACCCCTTCTTTGTAAGCATCTGCTGCATTCAGCAAACCCAATGAGCCTGTATCTGTAAATCCCCAAGCAGCTTGACCTAGAAAATCGTATAATGCATTTCCAGTAGTACCTTGACCTGTCTCTTCTATAAAGGTTCTTCTATTCTTACGTTCTCTTTCTTGGAATAAATCGTAAAGAGCATTATTGGACATTTATTATTCTCCTAATAGCGTTCTAATTTCTTCTTCAGTGGAATATCCATGTAATATTAAATCATCTATAAGCGTAGTAGCTATTGCATTTAGATTTTTACTTTGCTGTTGATCAAGCTCTTTAAGGCCCTGATAAAGTTCGTCTTTAACATTTAGTTCCACTAATCTATCTTGTACATCATAAAGAGAAGCTTGAATTGAAGAAATCTGAGGGCCCACTTCATCTCCATAACTTATAGTATTGCCTTCAGCATCGTGAGCAAATTTAAACATACGATTCTCAATTCTCTCTTGACCTTCACCTCTAAACCAATCAGTCCAACCAGCAAATACTTGGGTGATAGGGACAGCTAAACCTGATATAATAGTATGTGCAGACCGCTCATCCCAATCTTTCCTAAGATTATTCAACGAGCTAAGTAATTCTTTCTTTTGTGCCCTTAATGATTCCTTCTCCTTTTCTTTGCCAATTATATGAGCATGCATTTCCTCATATCCTTCTTGGCCACCATATTTTTCTTCGATTACTTGCTCATTCTTATCAATAGTATCTAGTAATTTCAGTATTGCATTATTACTCACTTCTTTCGAGAAAGTAAAAGTTTCTGGAGCATTAGGATCTTTACTAATTTCTATAGCACTAGCTAACATATGTGCATTAATTTCTTGCTGTAATTCAGGTCTATCGCTAATTATATCTGATATTTTAATCTTTCCAAGACTACCTGCATCAATAACTGTTTCATCAATATATCTATGTTTAGCTTCATAAGTATCATAACTTTCCACTTTACCAAGAATATAACCTCTTATTGCTTCATACTTCTTAGCTTGAGCATCAGTTTCCTCTGGAACATTTCCTTGCATAGATTCTCTTGAATTAACTTCTGAAAACTCAGACGTAGTATAAACATTAGCCACGCTATTCTCATTTACTGCATTAAAATAGTCTTCAGGATTATTCATCATTGCTTCTTCAACTGTGCTTAAAGCAAAATCAGCTTGTTCTTCAGTATATCCAAGCTCAGTTGTATAAACATCTTTAAATATATTAGGGTAAAATGCCAAAGCTAAAAGTTCTTCTCCAGCATATGCAGAATCTGCTCCCACATCTCCTCTATTTGCAGATGTCTTGTGATGCATATTTATAAATATATTCTTAATATTCTCTTCAGAACCTAAATCTGGAATAGTTTCAAATGTGGGGTCATTGTAATATAAATTTGCCATACTATTTTAAATGAAATTCCCAGTCAAATTCATTATTATTATTATCGGTTTCATCTAAAATATTTTGATTTGATTTCGCTAAAGGTCCCAGTATAAGGTCAGTTCTAAATGATCTATATTCAGATACAAATTCTTCAAATGTCATTCTAGTATACCCAAACAATCTTTGAGTTATCTCATCCAACTCTTTCCTCGCATCTGGATCTTTATCTTTATATGTATCCCAAGCATCTTCAATAAATCCCTCAAAATAAGTAAAATCAGAATCAGAAATAAGTCCTGTACCCTGATTATAAACAGGCACAGAAGCCTCATGAGCTGATATGTATTCTTGAAATACTTTAGATACATATTCAGATCTTTCTATTGGATCTATAGGAAATACCTCATCTCTTATTCTTGAGATAGCATATGCAATACCCTCTTGAATTTCAACTTGTTTCTGCTGGGAATACTCAACTGAATCTGCAGTATATTCTCCTTCAGGAGCTTTTACAACCAAAGCATGAGTATCAAAACCTTGCAAACCACTTTCTCTATATGCATTATTTACTCTAGTCATTACATATAATCTAGATTTATCTTCTTTCTCGTCAACAGTCTCATCAGTCTTCTTACTTTTCCATGATTCCGTTCTTGCCTCATCATACTCTTTTGAGACTCTACCTGCTTCTAGTATATTTAAAGATTTAGTAAGTTCTCCTGGGACATTTTTATATAAGTTTTCTATTATCGGATTCTCTCCATAAAGACTTTTGTAGACATTGTAATCTATATCTCCTATATCCCAAGCCTCTGGATCATCTCCACCTGTATATCCAGCTTCTGGATCTCCTCCTTGAATAAGCTGCTTAGCTTTTAATATATCGCCATAGATAACTTCTTTTAATTGCTCAATCTTAATTTCTGCATTATCCGCTTTATCTGAATAATACTCAGCCTTTTTAGCATAATCATCAGCTTGTATAGTACTTAAATTTTCCAGTACCTTTAAAGATTCATTTGTTCTAAATAGCTCATTCAAATCTTCAATCTCTGCGCCTGAAGCTAGATAGGTATTAGTCAACTCTTCCAATAGCCTTTCATTATCTCTATATTCATCCTTCATATCCTTATAATGAAGTAGATTAGCTTC
>CEUX01099355.1_pt1 | contig 16575 bp, 47 predicted proteins | sample 531361 | NCBI WGS metagenome assembly CEUX01 (sample SAMEA2622736, study PRJEB7988) | marine metagenome | isolation source: saline water (ENVO:00002010), including
CGTAAGCGTAGCGAACAAGGCCCAGAAAATCACATGGGCAACCCGTAAGAAGGTAAAAGCAAACCGCGTATCTCGCGGCGGCCCTATACCAAACGGACCTACATGTGAAGAACTGTATGCCGCAGGCATCATCACAATTGATGGTGACTACATCGCAGACGCAACAGCACCAACCGCAACCAAGGTTACTGCAACCAAGGCTGCACCGACAGACAAGCAACTAATGCGCATGACCAAGAAGGAACTTGTTGCATTGCTGCAAGGCTGAAGCCCCCGTACAGCAACCATACTGTACACCCACAGGACCGTCACCCCGTTCAAGCGTGACTGACAGCCGGGAACAGACCGGCAAACAAAACCCCGCAGTAGGTGGGTGGAGACACCCTAACTACCTGAGCGTGAGAAACTCACCTACTGCACCTATTCACAGCACACGCGATCGTGTGCGACCATCTGTAGCGGCTGGCCCTATACGCAAATGTAGCGCCAGCCAGCACAGAGTATGGCGAACATATTTGGTCGAGAATACCCGCAAAACATACCACCTTGCGGGCCAGCCTGCACAAAACAACAGAACACACGCTGCAAATGCGGCGGAGTTAGATGCAAAGCGCGCTAAAAAAAAAGCGTATTCTATTCAGCGAGCCGTGTGGGTATTAACATCCCGCACCACATTCACTTCTTGTCATCCCAACATCGTGCGAGGAGATTAATGCGTTAGTACCGCACGGCTCTAGTCCTATTCCTATTTCACAAACCGTTGTACTGCGAGCCAGCGGCTCGTTACGAATACATGAAATACAACATGTACACTAGTCATGTAAACGAAACCGTAGTGCTTACGAATACATATACACACTACCCATAGATAATATATCTATTATTTCTGTAAGGGGTATAGTGTATGTACTGTACATGAAACTACGAATACACGAGTAGTGTACACGATGTATTCCATGTACACGATAGACGCAGTACAGCGTTTAGCCTATTCAATACAGATGTACGGAGGGCGCAGAGCCTAGTGGGAGAGCGAAGCAATTCGCTGTACGCTCGTAGAGATACCGCCACGAAAATCGAAGAAGAACCCAAGTCCTCTTCGGGGGCTGACAGTCGGGAAAGACCGGCACCCTATTCCCTATGCGCACACGATCGCATACATCACATTCCCAAGGAGGACACCACACATGCTAGGATTTTGGCTATGCAAAGGATGCCGAGAGATATTCTCTCACATATACGATGAAGAAAACTGCTGGTGCAAGAAGTGCGCCCTACACCCTGAACTACGAAGTTTTGACAACTTCGATGACCTACAAACGGACGAGAATGGAAAGTTCCGAATGTAATCACATTCACACAAACACAGGAGATGAAACAAATGAAAGCACAATTTGTAAGCAACACGGGTGCGAGGTGCAAGCCTTTGACCCATGACGAGATGATGAAACAACTGACTGAAGCATACGCAGAGGAAGAAGTTGTACCAACAGACACAGGCTACGAAGTCGTACAGAAGAACGGCAAGGTAGTAACCACATGGACAATTGTTGTCCAGTGAATCACATTCCCGCCCACTGAAGGGCGAGATAAGCAAAGAGAGATGATACGAATGAGTATGGAACTAGGACAAATACTGATGAGCGTAGACGGTGCAGAGAGGGATTACCAAGTGGCAGAACTATTAGGTGGCGCCATGAAGAATGACCTTTCGTTTGATGCGAAGCAAGCCAACATTGGTGAACTGAACATATCAGGCGACACAGCCGCAGCGATGAAGTCAGCAAACGAAACCCGAACACGAGGCTCTTACAGAAACAGTAAGAGTAAATCGTGGGGCAAGAAGAAACTGGGCGCACCTAAGCAGGAGTCGAGCAAAGAGGTTTGGCACAACAAGCCTTGGGACTTGCGAAGGCGCATCCGTAGAGAGGACGCATACAAGGCCAAAGGTGGCTTCAATGCTGGGCCAAAGGCAAAGGTCACTGTAACCCGCAGCATTGGCAAGCCAACAAGCACCAAGTGCTACTGTGACAACTGTAGCAGTAACAGAAAGGCTGCTGCGATTTGGTTTCAAGGCGGCAAAGTAGGCGACCACCCAGCACAAGCCGAGTGCGTTGCATGAATAGGAGATGAGATAAATGGGCAAATCAGGAACAAGCAGTAACCCAATGGGTATACCAAAAGACAGAAGCGAGCGATGGGACAGAACCGAAGAACAAATGGAAAACATGAGAGCGAATGTACGCAAATACGGCATGAGCAAGACTCAGTGGCGTAGGCTGCGACATGTCAGAAAGGTCTGATACACGCAGGCGATCACATACAGGAGATGAAAACAATGCAAATACACAGAATGACACAAACAGAGTTTGAGATGTGGGAGTCGGGTCTATTGCCTGAACTTCCATGGGTATGCAAGATGGAAGAAAAACAATGCACAGCAGACAATCCATGCGATGGATGCTGGGGGTTCTTGAGATGAACAGCGCAGCAATGGAATACAACTTGAGCAGACACCCCGAACTATACCACATGGACGAGGACGGGTTGATACGACTAAACGAAGAAGAATACGAGAAACAAACGGAGATGAAAACAATGATACCAATAGGCAAGAGAGATATGATTATACGAGCGAAGGATGCAGTTAAGTCATCCGATACTGAGAAGGACAAGAAATCCAAACTAGATAGCATACAGGCGAGATACCCGAATGTGCAAATATACTTGGAGTCCGATTGGGAGAGCATTGATGTTGCAGACATGGTTGCAGCAGAGAATGAGCACACCAACTATGTACTGACGCAGATTTGAGGCGAATGGAATGGCAGGAGATAACTTTAGCAACGAGTACCCAAAGATACACGAAATGGTTGAGGTACTGTTGGGCGGCGACCTCTCACTAGATGAATGCGATATACTTGCAGACAGAGTGAAAGAGCGAACCGCATGGCTTCGCAAGTATTGGGCAAACGAGGACTATTAAGGAGGAATGAAAATGGTACGAAAGGTGTATAATTTGACACCGCACAGCATAGACATATGCGATGAGGAATTGAAGAAAGTAAAGAGCATCAAGCCTGAAGGCTTGGTCGTGAGAGCAAAGATGGAAGAGGAGATGTGGCGCACACTAGGTAACTTGGAAACGAGAATCCCCGTGTGGTCGATACAAGTCGCCGACCCAACAATCGAAGAGAACCCATTTGCACCGAGGCGTATAGGTACCCCGATTGGCAAGACCCAAGAAATCTTCATCATCGTAAGTAGGACAGCCGCAGACGCGATCCTGAAAGACAATGAAGAAACAAATGTCATATGGGATTATGTTTGGGAAGGCGTGAAACAAATCAATGTCTTGACCGTTCACAAATCACAATTCGACAGAGAAACAGGTGAGCGACACGGGGCACTAGGCTTCGCACTACAAGGACAGATAGGGAGATGAATGAACATGACAATACAATTGAGAGAAGGAGTACACGAAAGGACATGCGCAAGAATGGTAATCATGGCTTGTCAAATGGTTGATAAGATACGAGGACTAGAGAAGGCGTTAGAAGAGGCAGAGATGGCACACTTCTTAGACATGGGCACTAAAGAATTGGTACAGGCTTGGACAAACGCAAGTATGACAGTAAAGGGTGAATGAATATGAATCTAGGAATGAAATTAAGAAACATACACACAGGAATTGAAGCCGAGATAGTTGGTAAAACAATTCTTGCAAGTGCTGTTGTAAGAGGAAGTAGGTTAAGAAAAACAGTTTATGTCCTTGAGTATGGAGATACCCACCTTACGGGCAAACGGCACTTCAGAGAGAATTGGAACGATTTCTATATGCACAATTGGGAATGTATGAGGGAGCAAAATGGAATTGAAGATTAGAATAGAAACAGACGAATGGATATACGAGGAGTGGATTGAATGAAATACAAAAGACAGGGTGACGGCACACTGTGTTACGGAATATCGGAGAGAATCGACTACTTCTTTGAAGAAGGGTTTGATGAGAATGACAAAGGTGTGTTTGTGTTATTGGAACAAATGCAAGACTACCTGTTGTGGACAGAAATGCAGAACACGATGGAGTCAATGCGCTTGAAGCAAAAGCAAGCACGAGCATACATGGAAGGTGATTGGGAATGAGAAGTACAAAAGAAGAAAAAACGATTGCAACCGCACAGGTAATGGCAGATTTGACCGGAGTCAAACAGTATGTATTTGGTATACGGTGCTTTGAAGAAGATGGTTACAGTTGGCTTGAATATGAAATTACAGAGGACAAAAGCGAATACATCAATGTCCGTTACAGTGAATTGCTAACCATAGTGTTGCCCGGTAGTAAGCAACAAACAGACGAGGAGATGAACAAATGAACAGGAAAGATTGGAACCCAAAGATTGACCCACGCTACTGTGTGGCTTGTGGCTATGAACCACATGAGCAGATTAGAGATATGTGTAAGCAAAGTGGAATAGACATAGAGCAGATGAGTACCGAAGAATACAATGAAGAAGTATTCTTCTATGTGTACGAGAATCACCCTGACTTCTGTCCTGAGCGCAGGCCGGATGCACACAAAGACAGATACGATGACAAGAGCCTGTTGCTGAAAGCAATCAAGGTACTCGATAGCATCCGTGACATAATCCCGTCTATAACACAGGACGAATGGGAATGCTCCTTGAATCCAATACGAGATGATTTACTCGCCTATGGATTTGAAGGTATGTCGCCTACCGAATGGTGGCAGATTGCCGACACAATGGACGACCATTGGGTGAACATATGGTGGAATGAATACACAGGTAAGGAGATGAAAGAATGAATATAACAACAGCAGAAAGAAACGAATTACGCAGACAATACGAAACATTGGTTGAATCCGAGGGGTCCCTAAGTGCAGGGCACGGTTGGGACATGGGAGAAGCATTGGAACACATGCGAAAGGTTTGCACTGTGACTGAGAAATATGGTACGATTGCTCACAATGATGGTACGATATTCCGTACAACAGTGTTGCAATTCCATGACCGTCAGGATTTGATTGACTTCTACGAGTGCGAAATGAGACTCAAAGAGGACATTAAAGTGGACTACAAAGTATACGGCCACATTGACAGAATGACAATCGAGATTGAGCGACAGGTCAATTTCCTTGACAATGTAGACGCGATCAAGGCGTACTTTCACGAAGGAGATGAAGAAGAATGAGAAGCATAATTATACACTCACCAAAATTAGCGATGGAAGTAATAGACAGAATGTGGGAAGAAGCAGGTTACATGGGTGGCAATCACACTGGTGATGACAGTAACCCTTACGCTGAGTTTGTTGGTAACTCTTTGATAATGTTGTCACAGATGTCAGATGACGAATACATGCAATTCCTATTGGATATGCCAAGAGAGGAGGAATGAAAATGAAAGAAGAAGATATGATAACGATACAGATAGAGGCAGGTTGCCCTAGTGGCCGCAGTGAGCATGACGAAATTGGTTTTTGGAATCAATCTAAAACAGTAACCGTACACAAGAAATTGGTTAGAGATTTTATTGGTAACCTAATGGAGTACGCTAGGCAAGAAGCAGAAGCGCCACACTGGAGATACAGTTGGCACTACGACGAGGAGGAATGAATATGGCAAATCAAAGTTATTGCAGATGGGAGAATACATACGGCGATTTTGAGGACTGTTATCGTAGTCTGATGGAACATGACAGGCACGAGAACATGTACGACCCTCATTCTTACAGGAAGGATGGTGGACACGAATGGAGAGCAAAGAAGAACTTCATTCAATTTATGTTAGAAATCAAAGACACTGGTGAATGGGAAGAAGAATTAGCATCAATGGAAGCATACGAAAGGAAACACAAAGAGGAATAAAAATGGGACTGAATGGATGTATAAAATCAACACCAACACTAGGTGTAACATGCGAGGACTGTGGCAAGGAAGGCGACATGCACCGAGGTTGGATTTTGGAAATGAAAAATAGACCAACACTCCGCATTTGTTGGATGTGTTGCAACAAAAGAATAAGACAACAAGGAGAGGAAGAATAATGACAGAAAAATGGATGAAATACGAAATGAGAGAGAGGAACTATTACAACCCACGATTCGGTGGCAACTTGAAAGAGTTCATCAGAAGAATGGTTGAAGATGAGGGCTTCACGATCGGGGCACTCTTCCCACGATACGAGGGAAGAAGTTACAACATCTTGGAAGGCATGGACTTGACTGATTACGACGAGATGGCATACCAAGCGCTAAACTACGAACACACAAACATGGACTTCGTGAAGGGTGACAACGGGCAAACCATCTCTATATTGATGACAGGTGATGCTTGGTGTGATGTAATACCAATCAACGATTGGTCTTTCAGGCGAAACCAAGAAGATGTGGTTGACCGAGTGACAAAAGCAATGAGAGAAGAAATAATGGGAGATGATGCATGATGAGCGAACAAGAAACACAAACAAAAGAGACAAGGCACATACGCTTTACAGGACAAGAAGGCGGCAAAGAAGATGAGGATGGCTTTGTAACTATGGGAGTATACACGGGTAATCTGTGGGAAATGGCGTTACGATACAAAGACCCCCAGTTCCATGAAAATAGCATGCTTTGCAGCATGTTTGGTGGGTACTCCATACCGCACCAACTGATGCAGACATTCTATGATGCAGAGTTTGAGAAGGAAGAAAACGGCTTACATGGTCGCATCACATTCAAAGATGCTGAAACAAGAGAGAATGTCGTAGCAGTAATGAAAGCACAGAAAGCATTGGATGACGCACTTGAGAAGTTCAACACTGATGGTTGGAGAGGCCATTATCCTAACAAGGAATATATCGACCACATGAGGCTTCGTGATGAAGTCCTTCATGCTATCGAAGATATGTGGTGGTTTATCGAAAGGCTATCGGACGACAGCACTACTGTCGAATACAACTACGATTACGGTGACGGTGACATCAGGCGCACTGTGATGGAAACTGGCGACAGACGCTATGCGATCGAGAAGTTACTGATTGCTTACGAGTCGCTAGGTGGAGAGCACACCATCGGAATGTATGACGAGGAGGAATGAGTATGCTAACACTGTGCGATATATGTCACAAAGAACCGGCACTACCTAACTTCAAGGTGTGTCAAAAGCACTACGACCAAATTATAACTATGCGTGAAGCATTAGGATTGGAGGAATGAACATGGCAAACATAAGAAAAATGGCAAAGCACTTGAGAGAGTTGAGAGAAAGTTACGAACACCTCATGCAAATTACTGGGGCACTGAAGCATACACTAGAGGCGATTGCAGAGCAACCGAGGAATGGCGACTGGGTAGTTGAGAAGTTAGAGGAAGCAGGTGTACCAATAGGAGGCGAAGAAGAATGAGCAGAAAATACATACTGAGAGATTACGCAAGCGTGACTTACACAAGAGAAGGGCCGGACAGCGAACCACAAGTCTATGTGTTCAAAAACAAAGACGATGTGATTTTCAAACTGTTGGAACTCTGTAATGCAGAGGCACCAATGGGTTACGAGGTGGTCGGTTGAGCAATCGCACCTACAAACGCTCATGGGCAGAGATAGATGCCATAGTCGAAGAAGCCCGAAAGAGGCAGAACAAACACTACACGGCTATGATGAATTGTCCCAAGGAAGATCGCATGTATCATATGAGAAATTACAAAGGACTTGAAGGAGTCATTGTCATGGGCGAATGGTGCATGGGTAACAAAGACATAACAAAAGCAAGAGTATTAGGAGATGAATGAAATGAACAGAGGAAAAGAAATAAAATGGACAGAATACAATGCGAAAGATGCATTGAACAGGCTAGACTACGCAATACAGATGACAAAGGATGAAGGCAACGACCCTAGAATTATGCTATACGCAAGAGAATGTGGGCTACAAATCAGCAAAAACATTGCAAGAAATTACATCAAGGAAGCGTTTGAAAGAATGGACAAAGATAGCATGCGAAATGCAGAACATGTTGCCAGTGCCGAGTCTACATTTACAATCAACAAGACAGATTACGGCGTAACATGGGTGGATGCTAAACTCAAGACCACTAGGACTGAGGAGAACTTAGCCAAGCATGCGCTATTAGACGAGGCAAAGAAAGAGATTTGGGGTGAAGAAGAATGAGTAAAACTGTACAAATACACGAAGAGAGAGTAGCACTAGGGTGCTTAGGATGTTACAATGAAGGGCGACTAGCATTCAAGTGGCTAAACGCAGAGCAGTTGAAAACCATTTGGGAAAAAGGTGACATGGAATACGATTGTATGACTAAAGCAGTATGCAAGGCGGGCGATCCTACACACGAAGAATGGATGATTCAGGATTATGACGGAGAAATCAACAGGTTGAACTTGGGCGAGCATCCTGACATAGAGGACTTGATTGAGCACATGGAGAACATAGAATCGTTTGAAGCATCTAGTTATGTACCGGCCTATCTTCTGACTGATAATTGCAAAAACAAAATCACACCTGCTGATGTAGAAGAAACGATGGATGAAATGGAAGTAATTGACAAATACAACTTAGGCGATTGGGCTTATCAGTTGTGTGAAGATTGTGGTTACTTAGATGGAAACGGTCAAGGGTGGAGTCCTATAAATTATATTGATTGGGAGTGGGTCGCTAAAGACCTGCTCATGGATTACACATACATTGAGTATGGAGATTATTACTACGCAAGGAGAGATTAAAATGGATTGGAGAGAAGAAGTAGAAGTATATGACGACTGTTACATTTGTGAAACTGTGTTATGGAATGCGAGAGACAAACTCGACCCACCCGTACAGGGTGCCATTATGTTTGCATCGAGTGACCCTGAAACAAATGTTCCGCATTTGATTAACGAAATGGGTATTGACCCTTCAAACATTTTTGTTATGATTATTGCACACAATGAAACAGTTTGGTACTGGATGGAGGAATAGAATGTATCGCAGCATAGAGGATGTCAAGCGTATTGCTTTAGACAGATATGAAACGGTTTACCGCTTGCATTATTGGGAACTTGCGTCAGGCATACACGGTAGCAACATCGAGTGGATTATGGAAGGCTTCGTAGAGATACTAGAAGCAATTGACGCAGGCTACTTATGCTTCTGTGGTAAGTTTAACACGGATGACGATATGTGTAACCACTCACCTGATGACGAAGAAGAATGGAGGGAAGAAAATGGGCAAACTGAAGCAGATAGAGATTGAATTGAATGACTTGAAACAAGCGTTGGAGCATATTGAAAATGCAATTGATGAGTACACGGCCATAGACTGGCCTCATGGTGTAGACATACCTCATCATGTAGCGATGGAAATGGAGGAAGCACGATGGCAAATAGAGCACAGAATAAGAGTGATAGAGGACAAACTGGAGAGGATTTAGAATGAACATAATGAGAATAGGAGATGCGAAAGCGTGTATAGAAGAAGATGGGTTGGTGATGAACACATGGATTCTCGATCCGCCTTACAACATAGGATTCGATTACCAATCGGATTTCAAAGACAACAAGAAGCCTGATGTGTATGCGTCAGAATTGGTGGACATCATACATGCTTGTGCCAAGTCACTACGATTTGATGGTTCACTATTCATCATACACTATCCTGAGATTATCTCACGACTAGTTGATATGATAGAGGGTGACATTCGGAACCACACAGGTTTGGAACTACACCAGTGGATTACATGGGTGTACCCATCCAACATCGGACACAGCAAGTCCAAGTTCACAAGAGCAAGCAGGGCTATCCTGTGGTTCAAGAAGCGTGGACAGAAGCCCAAGTTCAATCACTTGGCAACGGTTCAGCCGTACCGCAATCCAAACGACAAGCGTATCAAGCAGCGTATCGCTGACGGACACAAGGGCGTAGTCCACTACGACTGGTGGGAAATCAACATGTGTAAGAATGTCAGCAAGGATTATCGTGGCTATGTGAATCAGATTCCCTACAAGTTGCTGGAGAGATTGATTCTCCATACCACTGACGAGGGCGACTGGGTTGGCGATTGCTTTGCTGGCTCCGGGTCCACGATAGCGGCAGCGCAAAAGTTAGGGAGAAATGGTTGGGGTTGTGACATCAACCCTGAGTGCAAAGAATACTGGAGTGATTTAGAATGAATGATAGAATAACGGTTGAATCTTTAGGGTGGATTGTTCAACCCACTTACAGATTGTACACTGAAGAATTGGGCTGGCACACAGTTACTTTAGAAGAGTTCAATGATTTGTTGAATGACGATAATGTAGATGTTAGGTGCAATAACAGAGCCGTATGGATTCGAGATCCTGAGTGTACGCTGAAAATCAAGCACAAGAAAGGTGCGCTTGATGGCATGAACTGGGCATTTTTACACACTAAGTTCAAACTAGGAGGCGAAGAAGAATGATAGAAACAAGACACGGAGTGGCAGAGATGCTAGTAATGACAGAGAAAGACGGACAGATGGAGATAGTATTGGAGTTGATTGAATGAAGTGCTATGTTAATATCGAACACTTGTCACACAACCCAAGTGGCTCTCGTAAGAAGTGGTCTACTGATGGAGTCAAGACTTACGCATGTTCAATGACACCGGCCTATTTCATTTGGGAGAAGAACACCAAATACAATGACTACAATGGTTATTCGGGATATGTAAATTGCAAAGATGTGGAGTTGATAGAATGACAGGGCAAGATTTTGAAGAATGGTTTGCTTTTAATTATCCTGAATTGTATGAAGAATTGTTAGAAGAAAAAAGAATGAATGGTGATTGAATGAATGGTAATTACTTTGGCGAATGTACAAATGAAGAAAGGAACTGCGGGAATGAATCGGTGCTAATTGAAGTCGATTTACATGATAGCCCAATGAGTGTTAGTGACGGAAATGTAGAATGGCATTTCACTGGTGAATGTGCTGTATGTGGTAAGGAGCACACATTGACTGTGTATGGGACAGTGCAGGGACATGACTTTGACGGTGATTGAAATGAGTAACGCATACTATAACAAATCAGAAACAGTTGAGTGGGGTACACCCCAACAATTCTTTGACAACATGAACAAGAGGTTCGGCCCGTTCACACTGGATGCGGCTGCGTCTAACTTAAATCACAAGTGTGATGAATACTTCACAAAGGAACATGATGCACTGTCACAAAACTGGGGCGTTGATAATCATTACGAGGGCATTGTTTGGTGCAACCCACCTTACGGGCATGGTGTCGGCAAGTGGGTGCAGAAAGCGGTTGAGGAAGTTCAAGCCGGTCATGTGCAGCGAGTAGTCATGCTCCTGCGATCGACAACTGATGTCAAGTGGTTCCACGACTGGGCTTGGCCTTACTGTTCAGAGATGGTATTTGTCAAGGGGCGCATGTGCTTTGACAAAGGTGACGGTGAGAAGAAACCAGCAGTGTTCCCTTCAATTGTGTTGGTAATTGAATTGCCAGTGATTAAACAATTCTTTGGGAAACAAGCGGCACCCCGCATCAGTAGAGTAGACAAAAACGGAGAGAGATTAATATGAGCAACAAAATATACACAGTGCAAACTAATGACAGCATGACGATATTCAATGATGCAGAAGCATTGGGTATGGAACTTAGAGACATATTGCTTAGAGAAGTAGATGGGCTTTGGGAAGAAGAGGCATACCATTGGAATATTTGCGGTGACGAATATCAAGTCGAGCCGAAGTATGCCTTTGCATGTATGCTCTATGAAACCCTAACTAAGAATTATCAGAAGAATAATCAGTTGAGAAACATAGCACACTGCTACGGCTTAACACCATTACAATTACCCCTCTTCACTACAAATGGTTATTGGGACTGGCGTGACATGCAAGGCATGAAAGATTGCCATGCTCGCCTTGATGAAATGGTGGAATGGAGAGATGAGTTTGTTAATCGCATCAAGACTACCTTCCCCTCCAGCGGCTTCACATACAAGAACTCAGGTTACAATCGCAGGACTGGTGATGAGTGGATTCGCACAGTGACAGTCAAGGTGGTTGATCTTGACAAGGAGTTCTTCAACGCACCTAAAGTCAAAATCAATCAGACAACTTTGGCTCGTACCGAGGAGGAACACTGGGCGCATTACAATTCCAAAGAAGGCAAGGCTGAGAGAAAGGCAGCAGCAGAAAGACAGCGTGAGATTAGCATGACTATGCTAGAGAACGGCTGGCACAACATGAGTACCGATGATGATGGTACAGTGAGGATGTGGTAGAATGATTGACACAGATAGATACGAGATAGATGATGATGTAGTATGGATATGGAATGATTCGTTTGACGCATACGATGAAGAAAAGAAAAAGTGGGTGAATGGTATTGAACATGCAAATTGGCAACTATGGGAATACAAAGAATGCCCTGCCGAAAAGGGTGGCTATGAAATATATCGTGAAGGTGAAGATGATGAAAGGACTCATGTGCCGAACCGACAACTAATACCCGACATCCCTCAAATCAAATGGGATAAAAACATGGAAGCCATCATGGATGTACCGTTTTTCATAAGAGAAATCAAGCAACTACAAAACGCACTCAAAGAAGCAGTTGAAGTTGTCAAGGAGATGGAGAGTATGGCATACACTGATGCTGATGCTGACAAGTTTGCTAACCATGCGCTTGAGTTCATAGGTAATGTAAAGGAGATGATAGAATGATTGACACGGACAAATACGAAGGAGTCAGAACACCGTTTGGTATTGTACCGACGGAGGACATACTCAAGATGTTAGAACCAATAAGAGAGCGAGATAATAAAATCGCAGAACTTGATGCAGAAGTCAAGCGGTTGCGTGAAAAACTTTACGAGTATGAAAAATATTCCATATGTCATCCCGATGCTACACATTGTTGTGATGAATGTTTAGAGAGAAACGGATTTGAGGTGATTGAATGATTGACACAGACAAATACGAAGAATATCAAAACGCAAGGGTTGAAGGATTCATACCTGCTGAATGGGAGTTTGAGGATTACCTGCTCGCAGAAATTAAGCGATTGCGTGAAGCGATTGCTGATGTTGCTAACAGTATGGAGGCGGCAGACCCATCTCTCTTACGGAGTTTCATTAAGGATTTATTAGAGGTGATTGAATGAATGAATATCAAACAATGAATTATGCAGATGCTTTCAAACCTGTAGGTAAGAAAGTTAATTTTGAGAACGGGTGGGTACACGCTCATCCAGTTGAAGAGGAACACTACCGAGAAGGTACATACAAATGTACACTCCATGTAGAAGAGCGATCGAATCTCACACCACTTTGGGCTGAAGTCAGAAAGTGGTTGGGGAAACAAAATGCAGAGTTTACCATACTAATTGGTAAGTACAAAAGAGGGGGCACACAACCCTACTGTTTGGCTTGGGAGAAAGGGCAGTAAAATGCCATACCTTTCAAAATTAAAACGAAACAGTTTATAGTGTGGAGCAAATAGATTAGAAATAACGGAGGAAGTACAATGGATAAAATTGTAGTAATTGGAAAGATAAAAGCAAGCAATGAGCAAACAGTAGACATGGAGTATGAGGCAGCATCGGGCACTAGAGAAGTGCGCCTGCCAAGACATCTATTCGACAGAATAGAGAGTATTGGTGACGGTAGAACTGCCATACTACTCAATGTAGACGACAGTGAAGACGGACAGATGATTGGTGCATTCATGGGCGGAGGTCCACATGCACCACTACATGATGACGCAGAAAACCAAAGGATTGTGGAAGCAATGGAACATGGAGAGGATATAATGAAGAACGAAGAAACAAATGATGAGACACCGCAGTGGAACACAGCAGGACCGAGCATCACAGTGGGCGATCAAGTGGTCGCTCAGGCTGATGAATCAGGGCCATTCGATGCAGCGTTCCTGTCCGGTGGCAGAACCAAGCACAAGGCAGTGAACTGGGACTTTACTCCGGTGAAGAAGCCTGCGCTAGTTATCATGGATGAAGAAGGTAGAGATGGTATGGTGCTTGACACCGTAGCCCGTGTCAACCTAGCAGATGGTGAGCCTGCTGCTTACCATATCTTCAACCCTGATTACAAAGACGAGAAGCGACCAGCAGGTGCGTACCTTGGTACCTTTACCAAGCAGTACTACCCTATGCCGTACCGTGAAGGATTCGGCCCTATGCTGGAACTGGCTGCTCAGAATGGCTGGGACTGTAAGCCAATCGCTTACAAAGAAGGCAAGAGAGCAGACTTGTACTGTGATGTTACAAGTAGCATCGACTGGAGCAATGTGACTGAGGCTAACCAAAATGGTTTCAAGAACACTGGTGACTACCGTATTGGATTCGTAGTCAAGAACAGTCTTGATGGTAGTAGCAGTTTCAAGGTACAGGCAGTTGCAATGCGCATGGCTTGTAGTAACGGTATGGTTGTCGGCAAGGAGGCTACACTAATTAGTCTAAAGCACACTACTAACACACTGAAGGGTTACGACTTCGGCAAACTAGCAGCCAAGATTAACGATGTTATCGAGGTTGCTAAGCGAGAAATCGTAGCAGTTGAGGGACTACGCAATGTCGATGTCACCCGTAACACCTTTGAGAAGTTGATGACAATTTGTGAGAGCAAGGGCTTGATTACTAAGCCGACTGTCACTCGCAATGAGCAAGGCGATGTCACTGGTTTGACTCGTGGTTACATGTGGCGTGTACTTGGTGCTGGTTGGACTAAGCCTGCCGAGGATTGGGTTGCAGTAGAGCCTGAAGATGCTGGTACTCTGTACCATGTATACAACATTCTGACTGGCGCAGTTACTCACAAGCCTGAGTGGACTGACGGCAAGCAGGTGCTGAAGGGCAAGGTGCTTCAGATGGATGCTGTATCTGACAGACTATCCAAGATTCACACAGTAATCACCGATGTCGCATCGGGCAAGATTGACTTGGAGAATGTCACACCGTTCTCTGAACTGATTGTGTGATTGTGCAATAGCACTTACATTGGGGTTTGCCCAGTAATAACAGGGAAAGTTTTCGCTTTGGGAATAGTAGCGGGGGTTGCTATGAACCTGTTTCCCCAGTGGTAGGAGTTGATGATATGAGTGATTATGAAATAAGATGTATGATAGGTGAACTAATAGACCATGTTTACGGTAATGGTAATTCATTACCTTCAGATGTAATCAAACAATTGAAGAGGTTAATAGGCAAGGAGGAATGAACATGAGTGATTTAGGTAAAGAAACATTAGAGAAAATCAAAGAGATATGCCTTGAGTGGTATAGGTTCGGTTGCGAGGGTGGCTACTTCAACATTGAAGGAGATACTAATGCGCTGGATGCCTTTTGGGAGATACTGAAGTTACTTGGTGTTAGTCAAGAAGAGATGGATGATTTCGATCCGGAGGAATTATGATGAGTTATCAAGCGAAATGTTACAAATGTGGAAAAGTGTTTTTGAAAACATCTATGAAATCGACAAGAAAGATTTGTAGAGAGTGTCAAATGAAAAGGGAAGATGGTGAGCAAACTGAATCCGCTAACACAAGGGTGGTGGCTGCGTTAGAAGAAATGAACAAGAAAGAAATCTTGAGGTTACTTCAGTCGATGCAGACTAAACAGGACGAACTACAAGCGAAGATGGATGAATTAATGGTTACCACCCACGAACTTACTTCGGTTTCTGTCGATGGTTTAATCGCTGACGACACTTTCAAAGTTCGCATCAAAACTTTAGTGCGAGAGGGGTTGGGTACTAGGTTAGGCCCGATTCGTGATAACATCAAGCAGGTGAGAGGTTTGCAAGAAGATCACGGTTACTGGAAGCAGATGGTTAGAGCGATAATCAAAGAAATAAATGAGGAGGAATAAAGAATGAACTCAGACGAAGAAAAATTATTGAAATTGAGAAATGAACTGTATGAAGAATGGATTAAACACAGGACAAGCACGATAGGTGATGCTGAGTTGATGGATTATTTGTATCTGTATATGAATGAACTAGAGTATGTGCTTCACGGTCCTAGAGGTGACCCTGACTTTGACCCTGAATATCAACAGCAACTGTTAGACGAGGAGGGGTTAGTGTGATAGCATTGTGCGACAGGGCTGACTTTTACTTACAATTGACACAAGGTAGGCACGAACATCCCAGTAAACTTTGGTGGACTAAGGACTGTATTGGGTGCGACTTTTGTTACACAATGGAGGAATAGAAATGAGTTGGAATAATGTAGAGAGAAAGATGGTTATGTTTTTGGACAGAATGCCTGACAAAGCGGCAGCCCTGTATTTAGATGCAGAGTTGCCAAGAGCAGTAGAGAATGTACACAATGTGCTATGCAGGCCTGACCTGCTAGACGAGGTTGTACTCAGACAATACATGTGGACATACGAGAGTATACCTAACTACTCTTGGATGGTCTTGCATGCACATCACTTGGCGAAGAGGTACAGGCGTTCCTCTTTCAATAGTGTAGACCAAGACATCTTGGACAGGATTGACAAGGTACACAAGTCACCAGTCCCACACAGATTGGGCGGTGACAGATTCACAGATGTACCGCTGTGCGTACCTGAACA
>CEUX01015866.1_pt1 | contig 16543 bp, 17 predicted proteins | sample 531361 | NCBI WGS metagenome assembly CEUX01 (sample SAMEA2622736, study PRJEB7988) | marine metagenome | isolation source: saline water (ENVO:00002010), including
TCCGTGATGTAATGGTAGCTGGAGTCCGTAAGGACTCTGGCTCTACCATTGAACTTGACAATAATGTTGCTCAATTATTGATTGGTCAAAATCAGGCCGAAGAATATGTTGAGACTGTCAAGAAGCCTGCTCCAAAAGCAGCGACACCAAAGCCAAAGACAACTCCTGCTTCTGAGTAAAATGGGTTTAATCCAACAAAACCTAGAGTCAGTTAATTTTGTAGCGGGTCACCCAACAGCAGCTCGTACTGCTACTGGGCAAACAAGTGGAATCGATGTAAGAGATTACGATGGTGACCTTGTTTTTATCTTGGATTCTGCCGCTGGCGGCGGTTCAAGCCCGACTCTTGATGTGACTATTGAGGACTCTGCTGATAACTCTTCTTTTAGTGCTTTAAGTGGTGCAGCCTTTACGCAAGTAACAGGAACTGCATCTGCTCAGACACTTGAAGTTAGTGCAGACAACTGCAAGCGTTATGTACGAATTAAGTACACAATTGGAGGTTCTTCTCCTTCCTTTACTTTTTCAGTCAATGCAATTGGCTTGAAGAAGTACGGTTAAGTTTTATAGCCCCTTAAGTGGGGCTTTTTTTTTATGGCTTTTATTGAAGATTTAGCTGTATTTTTTACTGACTTTAACGATGAGGTGAAGTCAGGAAACAGTATGTATAAAGGTATTTTGGAGCAGCCTGATGAGATAGTGGCTGATGGTGTTGTTTTGACTACTGATTATCAATTAACAGGTAAGACTTCTGAGTTAGGTACTTTGGTATATGGCTCGATAATTACAGTGAATGGAGAAGATTTTTCTATTCGCAGTTCTAAAAAAATAGATGATGGAAGTATTTGTATTCTATCTTTAACCAAGAGTTAGGAGATTCAGATGTCAGCAACAAAGAGAGAACAGATAATGGCAGCGTTGAAAACAACTCTTGCAGGGACAACAGGAGTTGGAACAAGGATTTATAGGTCTAGACAAGAGCCTATTTCTAGAGGTGAAAGTCCTGCTTTGATTTTGGAAGTTATTAGTGATGATCCGAGAATTACTTCATCTTTTGACAAGCTTGATTGGACTTTACGAATTCGAGTCACAGTAGTAGCAAGAGGTGCTAATCCAGAGACAATTGCAGATCCTACGGTCAAAAGTGTCCATAGCAAGTTGCTTACTGATCCTTCTATTGGTGGGTTGGCTATGGATATGCGTCCATCTACAACAAGTTTTCAAGTTTTAGAAGCAGATCAGCCTGCTGTGGTGGTTTTTTGTGAATATGAAGTTGAATATAGAACAAGCCTTACTAATTTATCGTCATAAAATAAATAGTTAAGGTGACCCCTAACAACCCGTTCGGCTTATTATGACTCATGTAAATCCATCCGAAGGTGGGAGCTACACTTTCGATCCAAAAACTGGAAAGTATAAGCTTGTTCAGCAAACTCTCCCCCCTGAAACTGCTCCCACTAAAGAAACAAACGAGGTAATCACTGATGGCACTGCTGACTCGGAAGAGAGTAATCCTGCTGGAGACTGAGTCCAGCTACGGCGACGGAACAGCTCCTAATGGTGCTGATGCTCTAATTGTCCGTGATCTAGAGATCACACCACAGTCAAGTGACGTTGTTAATCGTGACGTTGTAAGACCTTATCTTGGCGCTAGTGAGCAATTACTTGCGAATACAAGAGTTGAATGCACTTTTAGCGTAGAACTTGCTGGGTCTGGAACAAGTGGCACTGCGCCTAGGTGGGGAAAAGCCCTCAAGGCATGTGGTATGGCAGAAGCAGCTTCTGGCACTGGCGCAAATGGCGTGGTGACATATACACCTGTTTCAGGTTCTTTCTCTAGTGTTTGTATCCATTATTTAGTTGATGGTGTCAGGCATCGTGTGAACGGATGTCGAGGGACTGCTCAGATCTCAGCTTCTGTAGGAGAAATTCCTTCTATCGAGTTCTCTTTCACTGGGGTGTATGTAGCTCCTGATTCTAGTGCTATCCCTACTGTTACTTACGGTCAGCAGGCAAATCCTTTGATCTTCAAGAATGGAAATTCAGGATCATTTGAGTTGTTGTCTTATGCGGGTGCGTTGCAGAATTTCAGCCTTGATATAGGCAATGAAGTTATTTACAGAGAGCTTGTCGGCGCTGGTGCCGCTAAGGAAGCAATGATCACTGATAGGGCTACTACTGGGAGCGTCTCAATAGAAGCTGTCTTAACATCGACAAAGGATTACTTTGCTGCTGCTCTCACTGATACCACATTAGGTAACGCCATGTTTACTCATGGAACAGGTGCATCAGGTAGTGCAAATGGTAATACGATCAAAGTCGTTTCTACTCGTGTAGATATTGGCGATGTGGCTTATGGAGAAGAAGATGGAATTGCAATGCTTGAAATTCCATTCACTTGTGTTCCAAGTTCAGCAGGAAACGATGAATTTTCGATAGTTCAGTATTAATTAGCTAAAGGGGGAGTTTAACTCCCCTTTTTTATGGTTAAAGTGTGAAGGAATAGCCATTATTTTTTATGCCTTTTGTTAGAAAGAAGACTAATTCTTATCCTTGGCCTGTTGAAGTTAAAAGACCATCTTCAGAAACACCAGGAGAATATGAGACTTTTGAATTTACAGCTATTTTTAAACGCTTATCTAAAAGTCAATTAACTCAATTTCAGACTGCTAAAGATGAAGTAGCTGCGATGCAAGATATCCTTTTAGGTTGGAAGGATGTCAATGAAGAAGACGGAACGGAAGTCCCCTTCACCAAAGCCAATGTGAAACTTTTTGCTGAAGATGTTGATTTTGCTAATGGTTTATTTGAAGCTTATGGGAAGTTCTATCAGTTAGGTGCGGAGGGAAACTAGCTGATGCCGCTATTTACTGGGCTTCTGGCGGCAAGCAAGTAGAGGATAGAACGGAAGAAGATGCCAAAGCATTTGGTCTTGAACTTCCTAAAAGCCCAGAAATAAAGGATGAATTTGAAGTATGGGATTGTAATTGGGATATTCTTTTTATGTTCTTAAAGATGCAAACGCAATGGAATGCAGCGTTTGGAGGTTATGTTGGTTTGAAATATGAAGTTTTATTAGTGGCTGGAGGCTTATTTGAGTTATACAATATAGAAAATCGTCTCGAAACTTTAGAAGGTTTACAAATTATGGAGGCGGCTGCTTTGAAGGAGATAAATAAATCAAATGGCTAAGTTAGATAGTTTAAAAATTTCTATTGATTTAGAAATTAAAAATCAAGGGAAACTAAAAGAGCTGCAAGATGCTTTTAAAAATTTTGGAAAAACAGGTGGTACAGCAGGTTTTGACAGGTTAAAAGAATCCTTAAAAGGTGTTATTGATCTTCAGCCTAAGACAATAAAAGGGTTACAAGATCAGGCAAGAGTTTTAACAAAAGTTTCTAAGACTTTAGATACCGCAAGTCAAGATTACAGAGAAGTTGCTGATGCGATAGAGAAGGCAAAGAGACAGATGAAAGCTCTGCAAAATCAAGCTGCGGCGAAACCTCCTGTTCCAGCAGCAGGTGGAATGTTTGGAGGCTTCTTTGGAGGGAAAGGATTAGGCTTTAGAGGCGGCTTGATGGCAGGTGCGAAGCAGGCGTTGCCTATTGCAGGTACGACTGCTTTAGCGACGGCTTTGCCTGGTCAAGCAGGTTTTGCTGCGCTTAGTGGTGGTGCTGCTGGTGGGTTAGGTGGTGCTATTGCAGGTGCTGGTATTGGATTGGGCGTGGCTGCTGCTATTGGGATGGGACAAGCTGCGAATGCTGCTGCGAAATATTCTGCTTCAATAAAAAGGCTCGAAATTGCTTTAAAAGGTGTAACTAGGACTGATGCAGAGTTCGCTAAAGCTCAACAGGTAGTCGCAAGTGTTTCTAATGAGTTAAATGTTCCTATTGGAGATGCCACCAAGCAATTCACGACATTATCAGCTTCTGTTATTGGGGCTGGAGGAAATGTTGAGCAAGCAGAGGAAGTATTTAGAGGCGTTAGTGAAGCTATAAAAGCGACAGGTGGTGATGCGGAAGATGTGCAATCTGCGATGAGAGCCATGTCGCAAATCTTCGGTAAAGGTAAAGTTTCAGCCGAAGAATTGCAAGGCCAGCTCGGTGAAAGATTGCCTGGTGCTGTTACTAAATTTGCAGAGGCAACTGGCAGAACATTACCGCAGTTACAAAAAGATTTAAGGGATGGAACAGTTGGGTTAAACGATGTAATGAAATTCGTTGCGAGACTGAGTGAGGATCATAGAGATGCCGCTTTAAAAATGGCAAATTCTAGTGCTGAAGCAGGTGAAAGATTAACAGTTGCAATGCAAAGATTACAGAAAAACGTAGGTGATATATTACAACCTATTGGCGCTTGGTTTCAGGATGTTTTTGCAGGGATAATTAAATGGATCAACAAAGCAACTGAAGCTTTAATGAGATTTTATGGTATAGGAAATGAGAATGCTATTAATAAAGTTAAACGTGATATAGAGTTAATACAAAAAACAGGGATGAGTAACAGCCCTCATTGGTGGGTTACAAGTGACAAAGAATTAGACAGATTAGAAAAATTACTTGCCAAATTAGAAAAAGAAAGAGACGAGATCAGAACGGGTGGAATTCCTGAAGGATCATTCGAAGATCCTGATGCTGATCAAGATAAATTTAGTGTTGAAGCTGATAAGGCGAAGGCTGAACGATTGATGGATGAATATGTTGCTGGCTTAGGCAATGTTCAGACTCAGATAGCAAATACGTTTATTAGTTCATTTAAGAAGATGGAAGATGCTTTAGTGAATTTTGTGATGACAGGTAAGTTGAACTTTAGAGAACTTGCTCGTTCAATTATTGCTGATATCACGAGGATTTACATTCGATCTTTAATCCTTAGGCCAATCATGGGCTTGTTTGGTGGTGGTAAGAATACATTTGATATAAATGCACCAGGGAAAATCGTGTCGGATAATGCTTTAAATGCTGCTGGGGCTTATACAGATTGGGACATTGGTCCAAACGCACTAGGGAACGCTTATGGTAAAAACGGTATTGTTCCTTTCTATAAAGGAGGCATAGTTGACAGGCCTACGATTTTCCCATTTGCCGATGGTATTGGGTTGATGGGAGAAAAAAGTAGTGAGGCTATACTCCCGCTCAAGCGTGGCAGAGACGGGAAGTTAGGTGTTGAATCATCTGGAGGTGGAGGTACAGTTGTAAATGTTTCTGTTGATGCTGCTGGAACAAATGTCGAAGGCAATAACCAGCAAATGGAACAATTAGGTACGTTGCTTGGTGCAGCCGTTGAGGCTGAAATTGCCAAGCAAAAGATGCCAGGAGGAATGCTTTACTAATTTATGGCAACTTTTAACACTGCTGGACTTGGGGGTTCGACTGATGCCAGCCCAAGCTATACACCAGAACTCATTCAGAATACGAAGGTGACAACTGTCTCTTTCGGAGATGGCTATCAGCAAAGGCTTCACAAAGGGATTAATGTTGCTCCTCGAAGATGGACGCTTGTTTTTAAGAACAGAAGTAACACAGACAGGAACAATATTTTAAGTTTCTTCCAAGATGCGGCTAAAGGTAATAATGGAAAGAATAGTTTTGATTGGACTGATCCATATGGTTATTCGGGTAAATTTATTTGTACTCAATGGCGAATAAAACAACCTAGTTTTGATAACAATACGATCAGTACAACATTTCAACAGGTATTTGAACCCTAATGCCTATACCAATAGAAGATTTACAAGTTAATAATCCTTCAGCAATTATTGAGTTGTTCCAAATGCAATTAGATCAAACATTGCATGGAGCGACAACGACTTATTATTGGCACGATGGTACGAGCGCACAAGCTAATGGAAAGTTGCGTTTTGCTGATCAAGATTATGATGCTCTTCCTATTAAGGCAGAAGGTTTTAAGTATCAAGGACAAACAGGGACTTTACCTCGTCCAAAATTAATAGTTTCTAATTTATTCGGATTAATTACTTCTATTCTCTCAACGGTTAATGAGACAACTCCTGATATTGATTTGATTGGAGCAAAAGTTACTCGTATTAGAACATTGGCTAAATATATTGATCCTGAAAATTTCTCTGGAGGCAATTCAGATGAAGATCATAGTCAAGAATTTCCTAGGGAAATTTATTATATAGATCGAAAAGCTGTTGAAAATAGAGAGGTTTGTGAATTTGAATTAGCAAGTGTTTTTGATCTTAGTTCTGTTCAGATTCCGAAAAGAGTTGTATTGCCAAGTCTTTTCCCTGGTGTTGGGACTTTCCACGGATGAGTTGGAAAGAACTTGCGTTGGCTCATGCCAAGGCTGATGCTCCTAATGAAGCTTGTGGTTTATTAGTTTGTATTAAGGGAAGAGAGAGATATATTGCTTGTAAAAATATTTCTACTGTTCCGAAAGATCAATTCATTATTGAGCCAAGGGATTGGGCGAAAGCGGAAGAACTTGGAGATGTTTTGGCGGTAGTTCATTCGCATCCTGTTCTCTCACCAGAACCTAGTGGAGCAGATAAGACTGCTTGTGAGGCAACTAATTTGCCTTGGTACATATGTAATCCTCAAACAGAAGTTTGGGTTAGGCTTGATCCATCAGGATGGAAAGCTCCTTTAGTTGGTAGGCAATATGTTTATGGGGTTCACGATTGTTGGAGCTTGGTTAGGGATTATTATTTGGAAAAAGGTATTTTTTTAAGAGATTGGGAAAGACCTGTAAATCCTGAAGATTTTCGTTTAAATCCTCAATTTGAGAAGTGTTATATTGAGACTGGATTTAGAGACTTATTGCCTGATGAGAATTTAGAAGATGGAGATAGTATTTTATTTGCTATTAATAGTTCAGGTTTAAATCATATGGGAGTTTTCTTAGGTGATGGTCAAATGATTTTGCATCATATTGAGGGAAGACTTAGTAGTAGAGACTTTTATGGTGAATGGTTAGTAAAATGTACAGGAAGGAGGCTTCGTTATGCTGCGTAAGATCAAATTATACGGAAGACTCAAGGACTTTATTGGTATTTCTGTCTTAGAAGCAGAAGTCAACAATGCTAGTGAGGCTATTAGATTTTTATTAGCGAATTGGCCTGAATTAACAGGTCATATGGCGAATCAATATTATCAAGTAGATGTAGGTGCTACTTCTATTCCAGTAGAGGAACTTTCTTATCCTGCTGGGAGTGATGATATAAAAATTATTCCTGTTGTTGGAGGAGGTGGAAATGTCGGTCGAATTATTTTAGGAGCTGTATTGATTGGTGTTGCAATCTTGAATCCTGCTGTAGGTTTCGGTTTAGGGCCAGCAGGTTTAGCGGGAGGTTTTGCAACAGCAAGTGGTGCTTTTTCTTTTGCCGCATTAGCAGGAAATATTGGTATAGCCCTTGTTCTCTCGGGCGTAGCAGGGTTACTTGCTCCTGTTCCTGAAGTATCTGAAAACGAGGCAGATCCAGAAAATTCTTTTTCGTTTAATGGTGTTCAGCAAACCAGTAGATCTGGAACGGCAATACCTGTAATCTATGGGGAAGTCATAACAGGCTCTGTTGTTGTCAGTGCCAAAGTTGATATTAATGATGAACCAATTCCATGATTAATAAAAACAAGATAATTGGAGCAGGCGGCGGCGGTGGAAAAGGCGGCGGCGGTGGAGGTCGAACTCCTAAAAATGATCCAGATAGCTTGGACTCACGAAGTCATGCTTCGGTATTAGATCTTATTGGGGAAGGAGAACTTGCAGGATTAAAAACTCCTAATCCAAATTTTGTTAATCCAGTATCAGGAGCCTCAAATCCTTGGCATCAATCAATTATTTTAAATAATACTCCGCTTCAAAATAGAGATGGTTCTTATAATTTCAAAGATGTAACTGTTCATGCTCGACCTGGAACAGCAAGTCAAGCAGTAATGCCTGGCTTTGAAGAAACCTCAAGTGAAACTCCTGTTAATTTAGTTGTTAGAAAAGATAATCCTGTTGAAATAACAATTACTAGTACATCAGTAGATGCTGTACGAATAGCTATTAGTGTTGGGGTTCTTCAGCGTGTCAAAAGTAATGGGGATGCGGTTGGTACTGAATTTGATTTTTATTTTCAAAAGAAACAAGGCAATGGATCGTGGGCAAATATAAATGTAGGAACAGATCATGCTTCGGGATCACACATGATCAAAATCAAAGGTCGTACTGCTGATTTATATCAAAGGCAATGGGAATTTGATATTCAAAATAATACTTTTCCTGTTATGTTTCGGGCAGTTCGTCAGACTGTTGATGATGGAGATGTTGATTTAAATGCATCGAAACTTTTATCTATTAATACAGAATTTCGTGTCGCTAGTTATGCTCAAATAACTTTTGCAGGCCCAATAAAAACTGGTACATATACGCAATCAGATGAGTCAGGTGGTTCGGGAAATGTTATCGAAATTACAAATAATGATGGGCATGAATTATTAGTAGGAGATGCTGTAAATATAGATTTTACGAGTGGAAGTTCTGTAGATAAAAATTTTATTGTTTCTAGTATTACAACAGGTACATCAGGCACTAAGTGGAAAAGTACAAAGTTTAAAGTAACTGCTTCAGACAGTAGAAACACAAGTGGAAATGTTAGGTTTAGAAAGAGATATACATATCCAAACTCGGCTGTTGTTGGTTTAACTTTAGACGCAGAACAATTTAATAATATCCCCACCAGAGCTTATAGAGTTAGAGGTATTAAAGTACGAATCCCAGGAACAAATGGAGGGAAGACTCCAACAGTTGATCAAAGCAATGGACGGATAATTTATCCATCTGGATATATATTTAACGGCACAATGGGTGCTGCACAATGGACTACAGATCCTGCTTTCTGCTTGCTAGATTTACTTACGTCCTCTAGGTATGGCTGTGGGGATCATATTTCAGAGTCTCAGCTTGATAAATATTCTTTTTATAGTATTAGTAGATATTGTAGTGAGCTTGTTACTTTTAAAACTAGGTTGAGTGATGGAAGTATTTCGACTAATACTGAACCAAGGTTTTCTTTAAATTGTAATATTCAAAAAAGGGAAGATGTTTTCAAAATAATTAATAATCTTTGTTCTGTCTTTAGAGGAATGCCTTATTACAGCGCAGGGGCATTAACTCTTACTCAAGATAAGAAAGGTGTTGATAGTAGTCATTTATTTACTTTGGCAAATGTTACAGAAGAAGGTTTTACTTATTCAGGGACAGCTCAGAAAACTCGAACAACAGTTGCGATTGTTAAATATTATGATTTAGATCTCAGAGATGCAGTCTATGAGGAAGTAGTTGACGAAGAGAATCTAGCGAAGCATGGCCTTGTGTCTAGAACAATTAATGCTTTTGGATGTACTTCCCGTTATCAGGCTCGAAGAATTGGCAAATGGTTGTTGTATGTAGCAAATAATGAGACTCAAACTTGTGTATTTACAACTTCTTTAGAAGCGGGAACTTTATGCAGGCCTGGTCAGATTATTGATATTGCAGATCCTGTGAAGGCAGGAGTAAGAAGAGGTGGTCGAATTAAAGCTGTTACTGCTGCAAATAAATTGACAGTTGATAATACTGATTTAACTGATTTGCCAGGTGCTGGTGGGAGTGTCGCATACACAAGAAAATTATTTGTAGTAATGAAAGATGGAAGTGTTTACGAAGGAGATGTGGGCGCAACAGGAATTACTTCTGATGGTGTCATTACAACCAATACTAATTTCAGAATTAGGGTTAATGATTCGTCAGGAAGACAGCCAGGTCAGCCTGATTATGAAGACACTTTTCAAGATCAGACTCCTAGTGTTAACAGCTTGTGGGTCTTGGAAACAATTGGAACAGATGCTCAAACAATTCAAACATCAAAGTGGAAAGTTATTGGGGTAGAAGAGAAATCAGATTTTCAATATACAGTTACAGCTTTATCTCATAATGAGAGTAAATATGATCATATAGAACAAGAAGAACCTCTTGATTATCGAGATAGTAGCAATTTAAATGAACTTCCTGCCTCTCCAACCAGATGGTCTATAAGACAAATACATACATTTGATCCAGCAACTAGTAATGATCCTGATGACATAGTTTCAACTGTTTCAACTCAGTTTCCTATACAACAGTTATATAGATATAGAGATGAAGTAAGAGTCAAAGTAATTGCTTCATGGAAACCTGTGTTAGGTGTTAATGAATATCTGTTCAAATGGAGAGTAGATAGTGGAGGATGGAATACTGTTCGGCAGCAAAATCCAGATTACGAAATATTAGATGTAGCTGTTGATTCTACTGTTGGTTCTGCGGTCTTTGATTTTGAGGTTTATAGCGTCAATGCAGCAGGACGGCCTTCTATTTCACCTTTAACAAGCTCTTTTACTTGTACAGGGAAGTCAGCTAGGCCTAGTGATGTTCAGACCCTTACGTTGGATTTTGATCCTCATGTAGGTTTCCAGTTGAAATGGGTAAAGATTGTTCCTACTGCTCCAGAGTTCGCAGATTTAGATATTAGAGGTTATGAAATAAGAAAAGGAACTTCTTGGGATTCTGCTTCTGTTATTGGTGAATTTAATACTACTTCTCATGTCGTTGGTTCGATTGATAGTGAAACAACTGTCGATTATTTGATAAAGGCTATTGATACTGATGGTAATTACAGTGTAAATGCGAAGGCTGTATCAGGTTCGATTGTTGAACCTGCTGCTCCGACTGGAGGGACACATTCTTATAAGAATGATGTCCTTGAATTGCAATGGAGTCCTCCAGGTGTAGCTTCAGGTGATTTTTCTTATGCGATTGATGAGTATGAAATTTATAAGGGGTCAGTTAGTCCTTCTAATTTAGAAGGGACAACAAGAGCGCTTAATTTTAGTATTCCAGTTACTTGGAATGAAGGGCAAACTTTTAGAATTAGAGCAAAAGATATTGCTGGTAATTATGGAAATGCTTTGGCTATTACCGTTCCATTTGCGAAAGCACCTGCTCCTAATATCTCTTGGGTTTATGAAGCAAATACTTTAAGACTTTCATGGAATAATGTTTCGGGTAATACGGAGACTGAAGAATATGAGATAAGACAAAGTACTAACGGAATTACTAGTGTTGGTGATGCAACTTTGAAAAATACAATAAAAGCTAATACTTATGTTTTAGATGTTGACTGGGCTACTACTGTTCGTTTTTGGGTTAGAGCTATTGATGTTAATGGGAATTTTGGAGATGCAGGGAGGACAGGTATAGAAAATTATCCAGATGTTTCTTTCTCTTTACCTGCAACTCCAACTGTTACTCATAATAGTTTTGATGGCAAAAATGAAAATGTTTTATTGAATTGGGCTGCAATAACTAAAGCTATTGATGGTTTGCCTATTAGTGAATATAAAATTTACAGAACAGTTTCTTCGGTTACAGATGAGGCGGTAGCTACTGTTAATGCTAATTTCATAGGAAAAAGTGATGCTACTTTTTATTCAGAGAAAGTAACTTGGGATACTGGAAGTCAAAAATATTGGGTTAGTGCTGTTGATATTAATGGAAACGAAGGAACGGCTGATGCTGAGAACGTAACTATTACGCAAATCCCTCAACCTGCAAATATTACTCAAGAGGTTGTTGATAATAATGTTTTGTTTAGATGGGAGGAGCCTGATTTAACAGGATGTCTACCAGTTGTTGCTTATAACTTATATAAAACTAATACGTCAGCAAGTAGTTTAATTGGATCAAAGCAGGGGAAATTTACAACTGTTTTTGAACAAGCTGGGGGAACATACACATATTTCTTGGCGGCAATTGATAGTTCAGGTAGAGAAGGAATAGCAGGTTCAAAGCAAGCAAGAGTAAACGAACCTCCTGATTATGTTTTAAATGCTGATTTAAAAACTGCTTTAATAGATGGAACAATTACAGCAACTTATTCTCAAGCAAATAGTGATAATAGTGGAGCAGGATTAATTGTTACCGTTGCAAAGTTGGATCATGGATTATCTATTAACCAACAGATAGAAGTTAATTTCACTTCTGGAACAGCAAATAGTAGTAATGATGATGGAAAAAAATATGTAATTAAATCGACAACCAAAAATGATTTTACTTTTGAGGTTACAGGGAGCAGACAAACGACCGGAAATATTTCATATAACAGTCCTTCCACTTTAACTAATTCTTATGTCATTGATAATGTTGGTTATTTTTGTTTAGACACTTCAACTACTTATGAAAATCATTTTGCTGGAAATGGTTTTGATAGCAATGGGGCTGATACGGCATACGCTTTACCTTCTGAAAATTCAGGAGCTTATGAAGAGATCTTTGATTATGGAGGCGTTTTAGCTACTTCTTCTATTGCAATAACAATGTCAATTGATCCTGATGAAACAGTGGGTCAAGGTTTTACTATTAGTCCAAGAGTTTATCTAAGTGAAGTAGGTCCAAATGATGACACTCCTGCTTCATATAGTTGGCAAGATAAAGGTGCGGGGAATGGGACAGTTATAGGGAATGATTTTAGATATGTAAAAGCTACGTTTGCTTTAAGTGGTGCAGGAAATAATGATTTAATTAAAGTTACTGAAATTTCAACAAAATTATCTATTAAACAAAAGACAGATCAAGGGTCAGAAACTATTGCGTCAGGACAAGCACAATCGGTCTATGATGCTGGGGTGCAAGTTAGTTTTACTTCAGGTAAATTTATTGATATTGATTCAATTTCTTTAACTCTTAGAGGATCTACTGGTGATGCAAGATATGCCATTTATGATTTCGTTGATGCTTTCGCCCCGAATGGATTTAAAGTGTATCTATATAAAGCAGACGGAACCAAAACACATGGCACATTTGACTGGACAGCCAGAGGGGTTTAAGTAAATGGTTTTTTTTAACAGGCCAACAGTTACAAGAACTTACACGCAAGTTCTTACTGACTTAGATGCCAAAATTGATGCAGCGACAGGTCTATTGTCTTCTGATGTCACTGCTTATGACAATCAAGGGGGAACTTACCCTGTTCGCTCTATTAGGTGGAATGCAAGTTCAAATAAATTTGAACGAAGAAATTCAGCAAATAGTGGTTGGGAAAATTTAAGCTCTAATCATACTTTCACTGCTATTACAACAAGTGGAAATATAACTTCTAGCTCTGGCAGTATTTCTGGGGTTGATATAACGGCAAGCGATGAACTTCAAGCTGCAAGGGTAAACGTTACAGGGTCAACAAAACCTGCTAATGGTTTATATCGTCCAGCTACTAATGAAATTCGACTTACAACAAATAGTAATGATCGTTTAACAATTGAATCAAATGGTGAGGTCGGAATTGGGGTTGTAGATCCTGCTCAGAAGCTTCATGTTAATGGTAATGCAAGAATTACTAATGGGACAGAAGTAGCTCATCTTGAATTAGGTAAGTCGGGAGGAGGGGATCATGCTAGTAATTTTTCAATGTATTCTGATAACAGTACTAACTATGGTTTCAGAATAATAAGGGCTTCTGGCACGAATGGAGGGACAGAACTAACTCATAATGGGACAGGCAATTTAACGCTTGAGACTGTTGATGCGGCAGACATATTGTTTAAGACGGGAACTAATACAAGAATGGTTATTGATTCAGGTGGGCGTGTTTGTATTGGAACAGATACCAGCCCTGATGATTTCTTACATGTTCATCAAGGTACTGGTGATCCTGTTTATATAAGAGTTCAAAATAATGAGGGATATACAACCTTTGGGACAGATGGAAATGCTTCTTTGATAAACGCTGAAACACATAATTTAAGAAACAGGGCTGGAAGCTCCACATATTTAATTGCTTCAACTTCTTTATTTGATATTAAAACGGCTGCCAAAGTAAACGGAAATTTACAAGTAACGTCGGATTTAACAACTAATGATTTAATTGTTACTGATTTTATTCAACCTTCTGTTGGTAATTCAGATAGTAAGGGTATTTTGTTCCCTCAGAACCCTGGAGGTGGAAGTGGTGACAAGGCTTTTATTCGATATTATGTTGAGGCTGGAGAGAACACAAAATTACATATAGGAATAAATAATGATGCTGATGATGATATATATCTTGAAAGTTCTTTAGTACATACATCTGGAGCATTTACAGTTAATGGAACATGTACGGCAACAACTTTTGTTGGAGCAGTAACAGGAACAGCCAGTAACGCCACAACCTTTTTAAACAAGACTCTCAGTGCAAGTGGGAACAGGTTTGATGTGGTTCCTTTTGTTGCCAGTGATGGTGTAATGGAAATTGGTTTTATGATAGATTTTCATACTTCAGATGGTTCAACTTCTGATCATGCAGGAAGGCTTAAGTTGGAAGGGGGGAATTTCAGTTTTGACCAAAGTGTTCTTCCTAGTGGGTCACATAATTTAGGTTCTTCTAGTGCCAGATGGCAAAATTTATACATTAATGACCTTCAACTTTCAAACAAGGGTCAAAAGAATGATGTAGATGGAACATGGGGTGATTACACAATCCAAGAGGGAGAGAATGATTTGTATCTTTTGAACAGGAGGAATGGAAAAGCTTATAAATTCAATTTGACAGAAGTTGGTCAAGTCTCTTGAAAGGCTTATAATGAAACACATAACAATTAGTTCTTATCTAAATGGCAACCGTCAACGAATTACGTCAAGAAGCACAAGACAAGGGGAAAAAACTTGTTGATGAATACAACACACTTCAACAACAAAAGGACGATATTTCAAAACAGTTTCAAGAGGTTCAAGGCAAGCAAAATCAAATATTAATTGGCATTGAAAAAATCAATGGTGAAATAGACGGATATAATAAAATAGAACCACCTGTTGCTCCTGTTTCAGAAGGAGACACACCTCCACCTGACGCTGCTTAAAAAATATGGCTGTTTCTCCTGGTCTTCATAACATTACTCTTCAGAGAGCAGCCGATTGGTCTGAAGCAATTCAAATAACTGATGCTAATGATGCCGCTATGGATCTTGCGGGCTATACCATAACGGCTCAAGCGTGGGACAGTAATCGAGAAGTTAAACATGCAGATTTTACAATTACATATACTAATAGAACATTAGGAAAATTTGAGTTAACTCTTACGGACACTCAGACACTTACTTTCCCAGATACACTTTATTATGATGTCTTGTTGGAATATACACCGACAGGGAAAAAAGAATATTATTTAGAAGGAACAATTACCGTTTCACAAGGATTCACGAGATAACATGACAAACGTCAACATTACACAGACAAATAATACTGTCACGGTTAATGGAGAGACAAAGGTTGTTACTGTTCAGACTCGTGGGCCTCAAGGGGCAAAAGGTATAGAATTAGATGAATCAGCTAAAGTAGATGGGAGCGTAATTTATTACGATTTATCTGCTCAAAAATTCAAAGCAGATGCTTTGGAAACCAAGCTCACACTTTTAGACGGAGGTAACTTCTAGTGGCTAACACCCTAAGAATTAAAAGATCAACAGGGTCGTCAGCCCCTACCAGTCTTGCTAATGCAGAAATCGCTTATGCGGAAGGCAATAATATTCTTTACTACGGGACGGGGACAGGAGGTGCGGGAGGTTCCGCTACCTCTATTGAAGCGATAGGTGGAGATGGTTATTACAACACTCTTTCTACTGCCCAAACAATTTCAGGAAATAAAACTTTCACTGGAACTGTTGATTTAAGTGGAGCAACAATTCCTTCCTTTACTTGTAATCAAAATTTAACGGTTACAGGAAACTTAGTTGTTCAAGGGACGACAACTACAGTTTCATCAACCACCATTACGATTGCTGATAAAAACATTGAACTTGCAAAAGGGGCAGCGAATGATGCAGCAGCAGATGGAGGTGGAATAACTCTTGATTCTGGTGACGGCGACAAGACTTGGAACTGGGTTAATTCAACTGATTCATGGACTTCTTCGGAGCATATAGAAGTTGCTTCTGGCAAAACTTTCAGGATTAATGCAAATAATGTTTTAAGTCAAACAACACTTGGATCAACAGTTGTTTCTTCAAGCTTGACTTCTGTTGGAACAATTTCAACAGGGGTTTGGAGTGGAACTGATGTTGCTGTAGCAGCAGGTGGCACAGGGTCTTCGACAGCTTCAGGAGCAAGAACAAATCTTGGAGTTGCTATTGGCTCTGATGTTCAAGCTTGGGATGCTGCTTTAGATGACTTTGCTGGATTAACTCAAGGAACAGACAAGCTTCCATACTTCAGCAGTGCGACCGCAATGGCAACTGCTGATTTTACAAGTTATGCAAGAACACTTCTTGATGATGGTGACGCTGCTACAGCCAGAGCAACTCTTGGCGTAGTTATTGGTACAAATGTTCAGGCTTATGACGCTGAATTAGCAGCACTCGCTGGTTTAACTTCTGCAGGAAATAAGCTTCCATACTTCACAGGATCAGGAACAGCCGCACTTACTGATTTAAGTGGTTATGGAAGGACATTATTAGATGATGCTGATTCGGCGGCGGCAAGGGCAACATTAGCTTTAGGAACAATGTCAACCCAAAATTTAAACGCTGTCAATATAGATGGGGGAACAATCGAC